>JACCDX010516318.1_pt1 | contig 56254 bp, 46 predicted proteins | sample 7449681 | NCBI WGS metagenome assembly JACCDX01 (sample SAMN15323450, study PRJNA562643) | freshwater metagenome | isolation source: river surface water | place: USA:Blue River Watershed | collected 2017-08-18
CCTCGGGGATCGGTCGGTCGGCCCGGCACAGCAGGGCATCGGCCTGGATGCCGATCTCGCGCAGCTTTTGGGCGGTGTGCTGGGTGGGCTTGGTTTTGAGTTCGCCCGCCGCTGCGATCCAAGGCACATAGCTCAGGTGCACAAAGGCCGCGTTGTTGGGGCCGAGCTTGAGGCTCATTTGGCGCACGGCCTCCAAGAAGGGCAGTGACTCGATGTCGCCCACGGTGCCGCCAATTTCCACAATGGCCACGTCCACCGCATCGGGGGTGCCAATGCCCGCACCCCGGCGCACGTATTCTTGGATTTCGTTGGTGATGTGGGGGATGACCTGGACGGTTTTGCCCAGGTAATCGCCACGGCGCTCTTTTTCGAGCACACTTTTGTAAATTTGGCCTGTGGTGAAGTTGTTGGTGCGCCGCATCCTGGTGGTGATGAAGCGCTCGTAATGCCCCAAGTCCAGATCGGTCTCGGCGCCATCATCGGTGACGAAAACTTCGCCATGTTGGAACGGGGACATGGTGCCCGGATCCACGTTGATGTAGGGATCGAGCTTGATCAAAGTGACTTTGAGGCCTCGCGACTCAAGAATCGCAGCTAAGGAGGCTGAGGCGATTCCCTTACCCAGGGAAGACACCACACCGCCGGTGACGAAGACAAATTGGGTCATGTCAGGTACGGGATGCTGAAGTCCCAGGTGGTGGTAAGCGGCGATTATAGGGGGCGCTCTGCTACATTGCGGCCATGGGCATTTTGAACGCGAAAAACCTGGTGCTGGGCCTGAGCGGGGGCATTGCCTGCTACAAGGCGGCCGAGTTGTGCCGCGCATTGGTCAAGGCCGGTGCCAATGTGCAGGTGGTGATGACCGAGGCGGCCAGCGCTTTCATCACCCCGGTGACCATGCAGGCCTTGTCGGGCCAAGCGGTGTACCAATCGCAGTGGGATGCGCGGCAAGACAACAACATGGCCCACATCAACCTCACCCGCAGCGCCGATGCCATCTTGGTGGCCCCGGCCAGCGCGGATTTCATGGCCAAACTGCTGCACGGGCGGGCCGACGATTTGCTCAGCCTGGCTTGCTTGGCCCGGCCCATTGAGCGTGTGCCCTTGTTGTTGGCCCCGGCTATGAACCGCGAAATGTGGGCCCACCCCGCCACCCAGCGCAATGTGGCTGCTTTGCGCGCCGATGGCTGCACCGTGTTCGGTGTGGGCCAGGGTGACCAGGCCTGTGGCGAAGTGGGCGATGGCCGCATGCTGGAGGCCGAAGAGCTGCTCCATGCCTTGGAGGCTTTTTTCGCGCCCAAGGTGTTGCAAGGTCGGCGTGTGTTGGTCAATGCTGGGCCGACTTACGAGGCCATCGACCCGGTGCGTGGCATCACCAACCGCTCCAGCGGCAAGATGGGTTTTGCCATTGCCCGTGCGGCAGCCGATGCCGGTGCTCAGGTGTGTTTGGTGGCTGGGCCGGTGGCCTTGCCCACGCCGCATGGGGTCCAGCGCATCGATGTGGTCAGCGCCCAAGACATGCACGCCGCCGTTTGGGCGCAAGCGGACCAGGCCGATGTGTTTGTGGCCGCCGCTGCGGTGGCCGATTGGCGGGTGGACCAAGCGGCCGACCAAAAAATCAAGAAACAAGCCGGTGCCGCCCCGCCTGCTTTGCGGTTTTTGGAAAACCCAGACATCTTGGCCGAGGTGGCGGCCAGCCCGCGCGCGCGCAGCGGCGCTTTGTTTTGTGTGGGATTTGCGGCTGAGAGCGAAAACCTGTTGGCCCACGCCCAGGCCAAGCGCGAACGCAAGGGCGTGCCTTTGCTGGTGGGCAACATCGGCCCCGCCACGTTTGGCCAAGATGACAACGCCTTGCTGCTGGTCGATGCGCACGGACACCGTGAACTGGCGCGGGCCAGCAAGGCCGATTTGGCCCGCGATTTGATCCACCACCTGGCCCAGCGATTGGGCCCTTTGCCACCATGAACATCGATGTGAAAATTTTGGATCCGCGCATGGCGGATCAGCTGCCCGCCTACGCCACCCCCGGCAGCGCTGGCTTGGACCTGCGCGCTTGCCTGGATGCCCCCTTGGTGCTGGAACCCAATGCCTGGCAGCTGGTGTCCACCGGTCTGGCCATCCATTTGGCTGACCCGGCATTTGCCGCCATGATCTTGCCGCGCTCGGGTTTAGGTCACAAACACGGCATCGTGTTGGGCAACTTGGTGGGCTTGATCGACAGCGATTACCAAGGCCCCTTGATGGTCAGCGCCTGGAACCGCAGCCCTGTGCCCTACACCTTGGCACCGATGGAGCGCTTGGCCCAATTGGTCATCGTGCCGGTGGTGCAAGCGCGTTTTCGCGTGGTGCAAGACTTTGACCGCGCCACCGAGCGTGGCGCAGGTGGTTACGGCTCGACCGGAACCGCCTGAACTCAGTGCGAGGTGTTGCCGCCGGGGGCTTGGGGCAATACCTTGAAAAACCCAGTGCCGGCACTGCCGCGCCCGACCTCATCGGCGCTGGCTTCGCGCACCTGGGCCACCCGCATGTCGATGTACAAGGACAAACCGGCCAACGGGTGGTTGCCATCAAGCACCACATGATCGGGGTACAAATCGGTCACGGTGTAGAACACATCGCTGGGCGCGTCGGCATTGCAACCCACGGGCAGGGCATGGCCTTCGATGGTCATGCCCACTTCGATCTCGGCTGGGAACAAAGCGCGCGGCTCTAGAAAGATCAGTTCCTCGTTGAACAGGCCAAAGGCATCTTCGGGTTCGAGGTGCAGTTTGAGTTTGTCGCCAGCACCCAAGCCGATCAGGCTTTGGTCTATGTTGGCCAGCAAATCGTCCCCGCCCACCAAAAACTCGACCGGTTCGGTCAGCTCGTCCAGGGTTTCGCCCAAAGAGTCTTTCAAGGTCCAGGTCAGCGCGACCACGCAGGGGGGTGTGATTTTCATGCGCGGCATTGTCGCAGTTTGTGCCTGCACCTATCATGGCCGGATGCAAACGACAACAGCCTTGGCCATGCTCGGCGGCCTGACAGCGAGCGAATTCATGCGCCAGTATTGGCAGAAAAAACCCTTGTTGGTGCGCCAAGCCTTCCCCGGCTTCAAGCCCTTGCTCTCGCGCAAGCACTTGTTTGAGCTGGCGGCCAGCCCGGATGTGGCCTCCCGTTTGGTGCAAGGCCGGGGGCGCGATTGGCAGATGCACCAAGGGCCTGTGCGGCCGCGCCAGCGTCCGTCTTTTGCCGACCCGAATTGGACGCTGTTGGTGCAAGGGGTGGACATGCATTGCCAAGCGGCATCCGACCTCTTGCAAGCCTTTCGCTTTGTGCCCGATGCGCGGTTGGACGATTTGATGGTCAGTTGGGCCAGCGATGGCGGCGGGGTAGGGCCGCATTTCGACAGTTACGACGTTTTCTTGGTGCAAGCCCAGGGCCAGCGCCGCTGGCGCTATGGCGCACAAAAGGATTTGTCGTTACAGCCGGGCATGCCTTTGAAAATATTGGCTTCTTTCAAGCCGCGCTGGGATGTGGTGCTCAACCCCGGTGACATGCTTTACCTGCCACCGCGCTTTGCCCACGAGGGCACGGCGGTGGGCGAGTGCATGACGTATTCGGTGGGTTTTAGGGCCCCCGCCTTGGCCGAGTTGGGGCGCGATGTGTTGCAGCGAATCTCCGAGCAATGTGAAACGCAAATGCCCATGCGTTTGTATGCCGACCCCGAGCAAACGGCGGTCACCCAACCGGGTTTGATGCCCCAGGGTTTGCAAGCCTTTGCGCGGCAGGCGGTGCAGCAGGCCCTGTCGCAATCCGAGGCCATCGAACAGGCCTTGGGTGAGGTGATGACAGAGCCCAAAGCCCATGTGTGGTTTGAGCCGCAAGTGCTGCCACGGCGCATCCGTGGCTGGGTGCTGGACGCGCGCAGCCGCATGCTTTACGACGCAAAACACATCTACCTTAATGGCGAGAGCTGGCGCGCCAGTGGTGCCGATGCCCGTTTGATGCGGGCCTTGGCCGATCAGCGCGGCTTGGATGCGGCCCAGTGGCAATCGGCCAGCGCTGCGGCCAAAGCCTTGTTGCGCGAATGGGCGGAGCAGGGCTGGTGCCATGCCCATTGAAGCCGTGCCCCAGCGCACGGCCTGGGTCTTCAGGAGGTGAGCGGCATGGAACCAGGGATTTACCCTATAATCATGGGCTGAGTTGAGGAAGCACCTGAGTCCATCGGCTCAGCCACGCCAAGGTGTGGCGGTTCCAACATCGCGTTTAACCATCCCTTTAAGGAAAACATCATGAAAAAATCACTCGTTTTGGCCGCTGTGCTGGCTGCTGCTTTGGTCGCTTGCGGTAAAAAAGAAGCCCCTCCCGCACCTGCCCCCGCTCCCGCACCTGCCGCCGCACCTGCTGCTGATGCTTCTGCACCGGCTCCCGCTGCTGACGCTTCTGCACCTGCCGCCGCACCTGCTGGCGAGAAGAAATAATTCGGTTTCACCGAAACAAAAAAGCCACCTTCGGGTGGCTTTTTTCATGGGCCAAGCCCGATGGGGCTTGGGTTTATTTGAGCTCGTCGAGCAGCAATTTGGCGATTTTTTGGCTCACCAGGCTGGACTCATTTTGACCATCCAAGGTGAGGATGGACACCCGGCTGAAGCCGCCGGGCTGGGCGCTGATGGCAATGCGGTATTTGACGGGTATGGCCACTTTTTTGGATGAGAACATGCGGCTCAAGAAGTTGCCCTCTTTGTCATTGGGCGTGTCCACATAGCGAACAAAATAAGTGCCCGTTCGGCGGTCGCGGTCTTCCACCGTGAAGCCGGTGCGGTCCAAAGCCAGCCCGACGCGCCGCCAGGCAATGTCAAAGCCTTCGTTGAGGATCAAGGCGGTTTGTCCTGCAACGCCCTCGAGTTTGGCGGCTGAATTGGACACGGTGACACCGACCGCCTGATCGGCTTGTTGGTTGGAAGCCCCCAATTTCAGCATCAAGCGGCGCAGAAATTCGTTTTCCAAACCGGGGTCACTGGCCCGAGGCTGCCATACGGTGTTGTCTTTCATCACGCCGGTATACACCTCGATCATGCCGCGGTGGCTGATGCGGATCTCGGTGGATTGGGGTGTGATGGGCTCCAATTGGGTGCGGTATTTGTCGCGCTCTCCGGTGGAGTACAAGCTGTCCAGCACTTTGCCCAGGGTGCGGCGGATCACGTCTTGGGGCAGTTTGGCCCGGTTTTCGGCCCATTCGGTCTCCAACAAGCCCAGAATTTGGTTTTCTTGGCTGAAGGTGAAACCGTTTTCTTTCCAAAAGTCGCGCACCACGGGGAAGAGTTGGTCCACCGAGCGGCCCACCACCAACCAACGGTCGCTGCCCACCCGCTCCAAGCGCACATCACCGATGACATTGGTCACGGTATTGGCCGCAGTTGCGTTGCGCTTGTTGGCAAACTCATTGGCACTGATGGCCGTACCGGGCAAGGCATAGCGCGAATCGCGCCCAATTTGGCTCAGGTCGGGCGGCACATCAAGTTTGACATCTTTGGACTGCGATTGGCTTTTGTAGTCGACCTTGGAGTCGGGGATCACACTGCCACAAGCTGCCAACAGGGCGACCAAGGCCCAGGGGCACAGCCGCAAAGACAACAAGGCAAAAGAGCGCATAGGTTTTTTCAAGGGTGAGACGTGTTTCAGGCCAGCAAACCACTGGCGCGCAAGGCGGCTTCCACCACGGGTTGGTGTTGGGCTGACAGGGGTGTCAGTGGCAAGCGCAGGTGCGGACCACACAAGCCCAGCCGGGCCATGGCCCATTTCAGGGGGATGGGGTTGGCTTCCACAAACAGGTGCTTGTGCAAGGGCATGAGTTTGAATTGGATGTCCATGGCCTTGCGGTGGTCGCCCGACATGGCGGCCACACACAACTGGTGCATCAAGGCAGGAGCGATGTTGGCGGTGACGCTGATATTGCCTTGACCGCCGCACATCATCAGGGCCACTGCGGTGGGGTCATCGCCCGAGTAAATGGCAAAGCCCTTGGGGGCTTCGCGGATCAGCCATTGGGCCCGCTCGATGTTGCCGGTGGCCTCTTTGATGCCGATGATGCCGGGCACTTGGGCCAAGCGCATCACGGTGTCGTGCTGCATATCGGCCACGGTGCGGCCCGGCACGTTGTACAAGACCATGGGCAGGTCCACCGCTTGGGCGATGGCTTTGAAATGCTGGTACAGCCCTTCTTGGGTGGGCTTGTTGTAATAGGGCACGACTTGCAACTGGCTATCGGCCCCCACCTCTTTGGCAAACCGGGCCAGCTCCATCGCCTCGGCGGTCGAATTGGCCCCACAACCGGCCATGATGGGAATGCGGCCCTTGGCCTGCTCCACACAAACGCGGATGATGTCGCAATGCTCTTGCACGCTGACGGTGGGTGACTCTCCGGTGGTGCCCACCGCCACCACGCAGTCCGTGCCTTGTTCGATGTGCCAGTCCACCAGGCGGCGCAGACCTGGGTAGTCGATGTCGCCGTTGTCAAGCATGGGGGTGGCCAGGGCCACAATGCTGCCAGTGATGCTGATCATGTCCAAGTCTCGGTCATGGAAAAGCGCTCATTCTAACGAGAGCAGGTAACGCGCAGGCGCTGGCAGGGTCAAATCGGATCTCACCGCCGCCACCCGTTGGACAAATTTTTCTGGCTGGGGCTGAAAGCCGTTTTCATAGGCCACGATGTGCAGGTTTTCGCAGCACTGCAGCAACTCGCCATGGCGCAGCAAAAAATCCGCTCGGGATGGGCGGCCCACGGTTTCATGTCCCTGGGCAAAGGTTTCACAGATCAACACGCCTTGGGGGGCCAAGCTGGCCCGTATGTGGGGCCACAAGGGTCGCCACAGGTAGTTGGTGATGACCACGGCCCCAAACTGGCGACCGGGCCAAGGCCATGCATGGTTTTCCACATCCGCCAACAAAGTCTCGCCCCAAGCCTGGGCTTGGGCCAAGGCCGCTGGGTCGCGGTCCACGCCCACAGGGGAAAAACCTTTTTCGGCCAAATACCGCATGTGTCGGCCATGGCCGCAGGCCAGGTCCAGCACCTCGGCACCCGGGGCAATCAGGTGGCTCCAGCGCACCACCCAAGGGCTGGGGGTTGGGTCGGCATGCGCCATATTTGTAAGAGGTGTCACAGGCAAGGACATGGACCGGCTTTTACAAGCAGGTCCAGGCTTGCGTGGCCAGCAGCCACAAAAAAGACGGGTCTTGGTACATCCCAAACACCGTGGCCAAGATCAGTGCAAGCCCAGCGATTTGGGTGAGCTTGAGGGTCATGGCATTCATGCCGTCGCCCCTTGGGGTTGGGGCACGCGCTCAATCGGTTTTTCATCGACCTGCAGGTTGAACACCGCTGCCACCACACCCAAGGCAATGGCTATGTACCACACCACGTCATAGCTGCCGGTGTGGTCATACAACCAACCGCCCAGCCACACCCCCAAGAAACTGCCCACCTGGTGACCAAAAAACACCGACCCGCCCAACATCGAAAAGTGCGACAGGCCAAAAATTTTGGCCACCGTGCCATTGGTGGGGGGCACGGTGGACAACCACAACAAGCCCATGAAGCAAGCAAACAGGTAGACACTCCAGTTGCTCAAAGGGGCCCAAAGAAAGATGGAAATCACGACGGAACGGGCCAGGTAATTAAAAGCAAGCAACTGCCGCCCCGAAAAGTGCGAACCCAACAAGCCCACGGCATAGGTGCCAAACACATTGAACAAACCAATCAAGGCCAGGGCATAGCCTGCCACCTCTGGGCTCAAGCCCTTGTCTTTCAGGTAGCTGGGCAGGTGCACCCCAATGAACACCACCTGAAAGCCACACACAAAAAAGCCCGCCATCAGCCATTGAAAACTGCGGTAGGCCATGGCCTCGCGCAAGGCCTGCACAATGGTTTGATCGCGCTGAGGCGATTGGCCTTGTGAAAAGGCCGGTTCACGCAGACCCAGGGACAAGGGCAGCATGAGCAAAATCATGGCCGCCAATGCCAGCAAAGCCTGTTGCCAACCCCAATGGGTGATCAAAAACCCTTCGATGGGCATCATCAGAAACTGGCCAAACGAACCGGCGGCAGCTGTCACCCCCATGGCCCATGAGCGTTTTTCCACCGGGGTGTTGCGACCCACAATGCCATAGACCACCACATAGGTGGTGCCCGCTTGCGCCATGCCGATCAGCACGCCAGCGCTGAGCACCAAGGACAAAGGCGTGGTGGCATTGGCCATGCCCAACAAGCCCAGGGCGTAAAAAAGCACACCCATGACGATGACGCGAAATGCGCCAAAGCGATCGGCCAACATGCCGGAAAAAATGCCGGCCAATCCCCAGGTGAGGTTTTGCACCGCGATGGCCATGGAAAAGTCTTCGCGGCCCCAAGACATGGCCTGGGTCATGGGCTGCAGCCACAGGCCAAAGCCGTGTCGGATGCCCATGGAAAAGGTCAACAAAATGGCGCTGCAAATCAGCAGTTGCCGCAAATCGAGCATGGGGCGGGGGGCGTTCATGCCCGACACTGTAGCGAATTCCGTGCACACACGCTGACAGAGCCCTGGAGGGCCTGCCTACAATCGCCGCCCATGGCAAGCAAACAACCCGAATATTCCGAAGGCTCGATCCGCGTTTTGAAAGGCTTGGAGCCGGTCAAGCAGCGCCCGGGCATGTACACCCGCACCGACAACCCCTTGCACATCATCCAAGAGGTGATCGACAACGCCGCCGATGAAGCCCTGGCCGGGTACGGCAAAAAAATCGCGGTGCAATTGCACAGCGATGGATCGGTCAGCATCGAGGACGACGGTCGCGGCATTCCGTTTGGCATGCACCCCGAAGAAAAAGCGCCGGTCATCGAGTTGGTGTTCACCCGGCTGCATGCGGGCGGCAAATTTGACAAGGGCAAGGGCGGTGCCTACAGCTTCTCGGGCGGCTTGCATGGTGTGGGCGTGAGCGTCACCAATGCTTTGGCCAAGCGCATGGAAGTGACTTCGTTCCGCGAGGGACAGGTGGCCCACTTGGTGTTCCAAGGTGGCGATGTCACGGAGAAACTCAAGGTTCGCCCATCTGCGCCGGGCGAGCGCCGCCAAGGCACGGTGGTGCGGGTCTGGCCAGATGCCAAATATTTTGAATCTGCCAGCCTGCCCTTGGGTGAACTGATCCATTTGCTGCGCAGCAAAGCGGTGCTGATGCCGGGTGTGGGCGTCACCTTGGTGCAGGAAAAAACCAAGGACAGCCAGACCTGGTTGTACAAGGGCGGGCTGCGCGACTATTTGATGCAGACCTTGAGCCATGATCCCTTCATTCCTTTGTTTGAAGGAGAGGGCTTTGCCGATGCGGGGCACGAAAGCTTTGCCGAGGGCGAGGGCGCGGCATGGTGCTTGGCCTTCACCGAAGACGGCGCACCGGTGCGAGAGAGCTATGTCAACCTGATACCCACCAGCGCAGGCGGCACCCATGAAAGCGGCTTGCGCGATGGTTTGTTCAATGCGGTGAAAAGTTTCATCGACCTGCATGCCTTGTTGCCCAAGGGGGTCAAGCTGTTGCCCGAGGATGTGTTCGCCCGCGCCAGTTTTGTGCTGAGCGCCAAAGTGCTGGACCCGCAGTTTCAGGGGCAAATCAAAGAGCGGCTCAACTCGCGCGATGCGGTCAGATTGGTCTCGAGCTTTGTCAAACCCACTTTGGACCTGTGGCTCAACGCGCATGTGGATCACGGCAAAAAGCTGGCCGAGTTGGTCATCCGCGCCGCGCAGTTGCGCCAAAAAGCCGGACAAAAAGTGGAAAAGCGCAAAGGCTCTGGCGTGGCGGTGTTGCCCGGCAAGCTCACCGATTGCGAAAGCCGCGACCTGGCCCACAACGAATTGTTTTTGGTCGAAGGTGACAGTGCGGGTGGCAGCGCCAAAATGGGCCGCGACAAAGAAAGCCAAGCCGTGCTGCCTTTGCGCGGCAAGGTGCTCAATACCTGGGAGGTGGAGCGCGACCGCTTGTTTGCCAACAACGAGGTGCACGACATGGCGGTGGCCATTGGCGTGGACCCGCATGGCCCCAACGACTCACCCGACATGAGCGGCCTGCGCTACGGCAAGGTGTGCATCCTGAGCGATGCGGATGTGGACGGCTCACACATCCAGGTCTTGTTGCTGACGCTGTTTTTCAGGCACTTCCCCAAGTTGATCGAAGCCGGTCATGTGTATGTGGCGCGCCCCCCTTTGTTTCGGGTCGATGTGCCCGCGCGCGGCAAAAAACCAGCGGCCAAGATGTACGCCTTGGACGAGGGCGAGCTCCACACCATCCTCGACAAATGCGCCAAAGACGGCGTGCCGCGCGAGAAGTGCAGCATCAGCCGCTTCAAAGGCTTGGGCGAAATGAATGCCGAGCAGTTGTGGGACACCACCTTGAACCCCGATACCCGGCGCTTGTTGCCGGTGCAGTTGGGGGTGTTGGACTTCAGCCAAACCGAAGGCCTCATTACCCAGCTGATGGGCAAGGGGGAGGCCGCCGCGCGGCGTGAACTCATGGAGTTGCACGGCGACAGCATCGAGATCGATGTCTGATGGAACCAGTCTCTTTCATTTGAGAGCCATTTTCAGATAATAAGCGTGAAATTTGGTATTTGCAGTAATAAAATTCATGGTTATGTACCCGCGAAACGCTGCCCATCACTTGCAAAGTCTGTTTGCCGCCTTTCCAGTGGTGGTGGTCACCGGTGCGCGCCAGGTGGGCAAAACCACCTTGCTGCGGGAAGTGTTTCCCGCCCTGGACTATGTTGTGTTCGATGCCAGCCTGGACCTGGAGCAGGCCCGCAGCGAACCAGAATTGTTTTTAAAAAACCACCCTGCGCCGGTGGTCCTGGACGAAATCCAGTACGCGCCCGAGTTGGTGGCCAGCATCAAACGGGCGGTGGATGCCCATCAAGCCCGACCAGGGCAGTTTTTGTTGACCGGTTCCCAGCAGTGGCAGGTGATGAGCGCTCTGGCCGAAAGCCTGGCAGGCCGTGTCGCCTTTGTGGAGTTGGCTGGCCTGAGCCTGAGCGAACTGTCGCATTCAACACCCCAAGCGCCCAATGCCCTGTGGTTAGCCCGCTGGATGGCTGCGCAAGAGGCCGATGCCCAGCAGGCGTTTGCCGACGAAGTTCGTGCAAGGCCGACCTACACGGGCAGTCTGGCCGAGTGGTTGTGGCGCGGATTCATGCCCAAGGCGCAAACGCTGGAACTGGGTTTGGTGCCCGACTTTTGGCAAGGCTACCACCGCACTTATTTGGAGCGCGATGCCCGTTTGGCGGGGGAGGTGGGCGACTGGCACGACTTTGGTCGTTTTGTGCGCCTGATGAGCGCATTGACCGCGCAGGAAATTAACCACAGCCAATTGGGCCGTGAAATTGGCATCACCCCCAAAACCGCTCAGCGCTGGCTGCGCATGATGCAAGCCACCTTTCAGTGGTTTGAGCTGCCCGCATTTTTTGCCAACCGCATCAAACGCGTGAGCAAAAGCCCCAAGGGCTATCTGATGGACACCGGCTTGGCCTGCCACCATGCCGCCATGAGCAGCCCGCAGGCGCTGGGCAGTCACCCCCTGTTTGGCGCCCTGTTCGAGACCGCGATGGTCTGTGAACTGCGCAAAACCATGGCCTTGATGGGTGGCAGCGCCAACCTCTACCACTGGCGCGCCAGCACCGGGGCAGAGGTGGACTGCATCATCGAGCGCGATGGCTGGCTGCACCCCATCGAGGTCAAGCTCACCACTCAACCGACGCGCAAGCAAACCCTGGGTCTGCAAGCCTTTCGCAAAGCCCACCCGGACCAACGCATCGGCCACGGCCTCATGCTGTGCGCCGTCGATCAGCCCCGCTGGATCAGCGAAGATGTATTGGCCTTGCCTTGGAATGTGTGGTGATGATTGCCTCCCGCCTCAAGGGCCCCCAAATGCCTGCCATGTATCGCGAGCCATGGGATGACTGGGGCTCCATACAATGCCCCCCTTTGACAGCCGTGACATGCCACAGGGCTATCGGCATCGCAGCCGTCTGGGGCGGTGCACAAATGACCAACGAATCAATACAAATGGACAGTCGACAACGATGACGGATGCCTTGACCCCCGACCTTTCAGATGCCGAATCGGATGACGGCATCGCCTTGGGGCATTACGCCCAACGCGCCTACCTCGAATACGCCTTGAGCGTGGTCAAGGGCCGCGCCTTGCCCGATGTGTGCGATGGCCAAAAGCCGGTGCAGCGGCGCATTTTGTATGCCATGTCGCGCATGGGTTTGGGCTTTGGTGGGCCCAATGGCGCGGTGGGCGCACGCCCTGTGAAAAGCGCCCGCGTGGTGGGCGATGTGCTGGGCCGCTACCACCCGCATGGCGACACCGCCGCATACGACGCGCTGGTGCGCATGGCGCAAGATTTCTCGCAGCGCTACCCGCTGATCGATGGGCAAGGCAACTTCGGCTCGCGCGATGGCGACGGGGCGGCGGCCATGCGCTACACCGAGGCGCGGTTGGCGCGCATCACCAGCTTGTTGCTCGATGAAATCGACGAAGGCACGGTGGACTTCCAGCCCAACTACGACGGCTCCACCGAAGAGCCCAAGCAGTTGCCCGCTCGCCTTCCCTTTGCCTTGCTCAATGGGGCCAGTGGCATCGCGGTGGGCATGGCCACGGAAATTCCCAGCCACAACCTGCGCGAAGTGGCCGATGCCTGTGTGGCCCTGATCAAAAACCCCAAGCTCAGCAATGAAGAATTGTTTGCCCTGATCCCCGGCCCCGACTACCCGGGCGGTGGGCAAATCATCAGCAGCGCGGCAGACATTGCCGACGCTTACGCCACTGGGCGCGGCTCGCTCAAGGTGCGTGCCCGCTGGGTGATTGAAGACCTCGCGCGCGGCCAATGGCAGTTGGTGGTCAACGAACTGCCCCCCAGCGTGAGCAGCCAAAAGGTGCTGGAAGAAATTGAAGAGCTCACCAACCCCAAGGTGAAGACCGGCAAAAAAGCACTCACGCCCGAGCAAACCCAGCTCAAAGCCACCATCCTCGCGGTGCTTGACGGGGTGCGCGACGAGTCCAGCAAAGACGCACCGGTGCGTTTGGTGTTTGAGCCCAAAACCCGAACGATTGAGCAGCAAGAACTCATCACCACCTTGCTCGCGCACACCAGCTTGGAGAGCTCCGCCTCGATCAACCTCACCATGGTGGGCTTGGACGGCAAACCCGTGCCCAAAACCTTGCGCCAAATGTTTGAGGAATGGATTGCGTTTCGCCAAACCACGGTGCAGCGGCGCTCGCAATTTCGCTTGGACAAGGTGCTGGCACGCATCCACATATTGGAAGGCCGTCAGTTGGTGTTGCTCAACATCGACGAGGTCATCCGCATCATTCGCCACAGCGACGAGCCCAAGCCCGCATTGATCGAACGCTTCAAGCTGACCGAGCGCCAGGCCGACGATATTTTGGACATCCGTTTGCGCCAATTGGCGCGCTTGGAGGCCATCAAAATCGAGCAAGAGCTCAAAGAGTTGCGCGAAGAGCAGGGCAAGCTGGAAGACGTGCTCGGCAGTGCCGCCTCATTGCGCCGCTTGGTGGTGAAAGAAATCGAGGCCGATGCCAAGGTGTTTGCCGATCCGCGCCGCACCTTGATTCAAGAAGAGAAAAAAGCCGTTGCCGAAGTCAAGGTGGTTGACGAGCCCGTGACCGTGGTGGTGTCTGACAAAGGCTGGGTGCGCGCGCGCACGGGCCATGGCCACGACCCCAGCAGCTTTGCCTTCAAAGCCGGCGATGAGCTCTACGACACCTTTGAGTGCCGCACGGTTGATCAACTGATTGCTTTTGGCTCCAACGGTCGGGTGTATTCGGTGCCCGTGGCCTCGTTACCCGGTGCGCGTGGCGACGGTCAACCGGTCACCACCATGGTCGATGCGGAATCCGGGACCCAATTGGTGCATTACTTTGCCGGCCCGCCCACGCTCACCTTGTTGCTGAGCAACTCGGGCGGTTATGGATTTGTGTGCTGCATCGACAACCTGATCTCGCGCAACAAAGGTGGCAAGGCCTTCATCCATTTGGCTGCGGGCGAAAGCCTGTGCGTGCCCTCTTTGGTGGGCGGCGGCAATGGTGCCGAGCCTTTGCCCATTGCAAGCCACGTGGCCTGCGCCTCCACCGGCGGGCGCATCTTGACTTTTGACATCACCGAACTCAAGGCGATGGAAAAGGGCGGGCGTGGCCTGATGCTGATGGACCTGGAAGCCAAAGACACCCTCGCGGGCGCGGCGGCCTATACCCGCAGCATTTCCTTGGTGGGTCTGGGGCGCGGCGGTAAAGCGCGCGATGAAACCCTGGAGATCAGAAGCTTGAACAACGCCAAAGCGGTGCGCGGGCGAAAAGGCAAAGTGGCCGACCTGGGCTTCAAACCCACCCAGGTTTTGCGCGTGCTGTGAAGCGGGCCAGGCTGTGCCCGGCCCAGCCCGGTTCAGCCCAACTCGGCGATCAGTTCAATTTCCACGCAAGCGCCCATGGGCAACTGGGCCACGCCAAACGCGCTGCGGGCATGTGCGCTGCGCGGGCCAAACACCTGGCCCAGCAGCTCGCTGCACCCATTGGTGACCAGGTGTTGCTCGGTGAAGGTGGGGGTGGAGTTGACCAAGCTCAGCACCTTGACGATGCGCTGCACATCTTCCAAGGTTTTGCCTTGCGACTGGCAGGCCGCTTGCAAGGTGCCCATCAAATCAATGGCCACAGCGCGCGCTGCCGCTTGCCCGGTGGCGGTGTCGGTGTCCAAACCGAGTTGCCCCACCCAGGGTTTGCCATTTTGGCGCGCAATGTGGCCGCTCAAAAACACCAAGTTGCCGGTGATGGCAAAGGGCACATAGGCGGCCGCAGGCGTGGCCACGGGGGGCAGGGTGATGTTCAGGGCTTTGAGTTGATCGGCGATGCGCATGGTTTCTCCGTGGTTCAGGGCCCCATGGGGGCGAGGGCCGCAGTGTAGCGGTGGGTATCTTTGCGTGCTGTTGAGATCACCCTCAAGAAATAGACGCTTGGTGCCGATACCTCTGACATGAATACCTGCAAACCCCCTCATCTGCGTTGGGCCCTGCCCCCAGCCATGACGGCTGGGGCCTTGGTCTGTGGCTTGGTCTGTTTGGGCAGCCTCGGCTCGGCCCAGGCCGAATGGTCGCAATTGGAAAAGACCGAGCAAGTCACCCACTTTTTCGACAAAGACTCGGTCAAAGTGGCCCATGTCACCCGCTACGCCTGGACCTTGGCCGAGTTGACCGATGTGTTGACCGCCACCGGCGCGCCTGGTGCGCCGACCGGGCCCAAGGTCAAGTCCACCTTGACCCGCTGGCGGGTGCATTGCATCACCGACATGGTGGCCCGCTTGTCCCACAGCGTATATGAGCAGCCCCAGGGCAAGGGCGCGCCGCTGTCGAGCCAGGATGAGACCGAGTGGCGGGTGCGCGAGACCCCCATCCGGCCTGGTTCGGTCCAAGCCCTGCTGAAAAAAGAAGTCTGCCAGTAACCCAAAAGATGTAAATTCATGCGCTGAGCGGGGCATCCTCCCCGCTGGGAGGGCGCATGAGCATCCGCCGCGGGCCAGACCGCATCACCCCTGCCTGCTTGGCCTGCGTGCTGGCCACGGCCGCTCACCTGTGGCATGCACCGCTGTGGCCGTGGTGGGCCTATGGCTTGTGTTTGATGCCAGCCTGGGTGTGGTTGCGGCCACGGTCCCAGCACACCACACCCCAGGCGGTCACGGTTTTGTGGCGGGTGTTTGTGCCGGTTTGGGCCGTGGTGTTTGCCTTGGGCGGCCTGCGCGCTGTGTGGCAAGAGCAGCACCTGTTGGCACCGTCTTTGGAAGGCCGCGATGTGCAGGTGGTGGGCGTGGTGTCCGCCTTGCCCCAGCGCACCGAAGACAGTTTGCGCTTTCGATTGGCTATTGAGTCGGCCCAGTGGCAAGGCCAAAGCGTGGACTTGCCCGCCGAGGTGCTGCTGGGTTGGTATGCGGGCCGCTGGGGTACACAAGAGCATGCCCCAGTGCCGCGCTTGCAAGCCGGTGAGCGCTGGCGCATGGTGGTTCGCCTCAAGCGACCGCATGGCCAGGTCAATCCCCATGGGTTTGATTTTGAGTTGTGGGCCTGGGAGCAGGGCTTGGGGGCAACCGGCTATGTGCGCGCGGGTCGGCTAGATCCGCCACCCGAGCGCTTGGCCACCACCTGGCGCTACCCGGTGGCGCAATGGCGGCAAGCCATGCGCGAGCGCATCCAGTCGCGCACCGTGGATCCTCAATGGGCTGGCTTGATCAGCGCTTTGCTCATCGGTGACCAGGCCAGCATCGAGCGGGCCGACTGGGATGTGTTTCGCGCCACCGGCGTGGCCCATTTGGTCAGCATTTCGGGTTTGCACGTGACCATGTTTGCCTGGCTGTGCGCGGGGGTGGTGGCCTGGGCTTGGCGGCGCACCGATCGCTGGGGGCCATCTTGGTGTTTGTGGTGGCCTGCAGATCAAGCCGCGCGTTGGAGTGGCCTGGGCCTGGCGCTGGCGTATGCCGTCTTCAGCGGTTGGGGCATTCCGGCGCAACGCACGATCTGGATGTTGGCCTTGGTCACGTTGCTCACTGCCACGGGTCGGCGCTGGCCTTGGCCCCAGGTCTGGTTGGCCGCTTGTGCCTTGGTCTTGTTGTTGGACCCGTGGGCCATGTTCCAAGCGGGGTTTTGGCTCAGTTTTGTGGCCGTGGGCGTGTTGTTTGCCACCGGTGGCGACCCACAGCCGCGCCCCGCAGGCACCGGGTGGCCGCAGCGCTTGTGGCGCATGTGGCGTGAGCAATGCTTGATCACCCTGTGCCTGGCCCCACTGAGTTTGCTGCTGTTTCAACAGGTGTCTGCGGTGGGTTTGTTGGCCAATGCGCTGGCCATTCCTTGGGTCACCTTGTGGGTCACACCCTTGTGCATGTTGGGTGCATTGTTGCCCTGGGCTTGGGACTTGGCGGCGGTGTCCTTGCAGGCTTTGGTGACCGTCTTGCAAGCCATGGCCGCATGGCCCTGGGGCGTGTGGCACGCGCCCGCACCGGCGGTGTGGGCCACCGCCGCCGCCACTGTGGGTGCCATGTGTTTGGCCATGCCATGGCCTGGGGTGGTGCGCGCATTCGGTCTGAGCCTGATGGCCCCGGCCCTGTTGTGGCGGGTGCCTGCGCCAGAACCCCAGCAAGTGGAGGTGTGGTTCCCAGACATTGGCCAAGGCCACGCGGTATTGGTGCGCACCGCCCGGCATGCGCTGCTGTTTGACACCGGCCCGCGTTATTCGCGCGAGACCGATGCGGGCCAGCGGGTGGTGCTGCCGATGTTGCGCGTATGGGGCTTGCGCTTGGACGCACTGGTGCTGAGCCACTCCGACAGCGACCACATTGGCGGCGCAGCGGCGGTTTTGCAAATGAACCCCCACACCCCTTGGTGGGGTTCATTGCCTGCTTCGCACCCTTTGCACCGCTGGCGACCCGGCCAGCCTTGTCAGGCGGGCGTGGGTTGGGAGTGGGATGGGGTTCGGTTTGATTTTCTGCACCCGTTTGCGGCGCAGCACAGTGAACGCCTCAAGCCCAACACCATCAGCTGTGTGCTCAGGGTGGCGGCCCAAGGTGGTGTGGTGCTGCTCAGCGGCGACATTGAAGCCGCGCAAGAAAAGGCTTTGATCGCGGCGCACACGCAAAAGGGGGGTGACGCGATGGGCTTGCGCGCCGATGTGCTGCTGGTGCCGCACCATGGCAGCAACACCTCGTCCACCGCAGAATTTTTGGCCGCCGTGGCACCGCGCTGGGCTTGGGTGCAAGCGGGTTATCGCAACCGATACGGCCACCCCACGGCGGAGGTGATGGCGCGCTACCAGGCGCAAGGCATCAGCGTGGTCGAGAGTGTGCGCTGTGGCGCGGGCATGTGGTCATCGGCCCAAGCCGATCAGGTGCACTGCGAGCGCCAAGCCCATGCCCGCTATTGGCACCACCGCCTGCCCAGGTGATTCAGTGCTCGCTCAGGACCTTGCGGTTTTCTTGGACCCGCCGGGTGATGTGGGCCAGGGCTTCTTCGATTTGGTCGATCAAGATCAGGCACAGGTCACCGGGTGTGAGGCGGTCAATGGCCGCATCGATGGCGGTGAATTCGCCGCGAATTTCTTCGATGTGGCTGGTGCGGCGCGCGCCGTCCAAACCTTGGCGCAGCAAGGCCAACACCTCGCCATCGGCACGGCCGCGCTGGCAAGCATCTTGGAACAACACCACATCGTCAAAGGCTTCGCCGATCAAGCGGGTTTGCTGGCGGATGTCTTCGTCGCGGCGGTCGCCCGCGCCACTGATGACCACGCTGCGCCGATTGGCGGGCAAGTTGGTCACCGCCTGCACCAGGGCCTTGATGGCATCTGGGTTGTGGCCGTAGTCGGCGATCAAGGTGGCCCCTTTGTAGTCAAACACATTGAAGCGGCCGGGCACAGCCATGGCATCGCTGACAAAAGTGGCCAGCCCGCGGGTGATGGTGGCCCAGGGCACACCCGATGCCCAGGCCGCAGCCACCGAGGCCATGGCGTTTTCAATTTGAAAGCCAATCGCTCCTGAGCGGGTCAGCGGAATTTGCGACAAAGGAATGCGCATTTCAAACTTGCCTTCAGCGGCCACCAGTTGGTCGTCTTCGACAAACAGCACCCGCTTGCCCTGGGCCCGGTGGGTGGTCAGGGTGGGTTGGTGCGGGTCCAGGGCAAAAAACGTGACTTGGCCCGGGCAGCTGCTGGCCATGGCGGCCACCATGGGGTCGGCCGCATTGAGCACGGCCATGCCGCTGGTGGCCACGTTTTGCACGATCATGCGCTTGAGCACCGCCAGGTCTTCCACCGTGGTGATGTAGTTCAGGCCCAGGTGATCGCCCATGCCGATGTTGGTGACCACGGCCACGCTGCAACGGTCAAAGGCTAGGCCTTCGCGCAGCATGCCCCCGCGCGCGGTTTCCAGCACGGCTGCATCCACATGGGGGTGCATCAGCACATTGCGTGCGCTGCGCGGGCCGCTGCAGTCGCCGCTGTCGATTTGACGGCCTTGTACATACACGCCATCGGTGTTGGTCATGCCAACCCGCAAACCATGGGTGCGCAACAGGTGGGCGGTCAGGCGCACCGTGGTGGTTTTGCCGTTGGTGCCGGTGACCGCGATCACGGGGATGCGGCCGTCGTCGCCCGGTGCATACAGCATGGACATGATGGCTTTGCCGACATCTCGGCCCTTGCCATAAGACGGTTGCAGGTGCATGCGCAGGCCGGGTGCGGCATTGACCCCGACCACACCGCCGCATTGTTCTTCGAGCGGGCGCAAGACGGATTCGCACACCATGTCCACCCCACACACATCCAGCCCCACCATTTGGGCGGCTGCGATGGCGCGGGCAGCCACTTCGGGGTGGACATCGTCGGTCACATCGGTGGCCGTGCCACCGGTGGACAGGTTGGCGTTGTTGCGCAAAATCACCCGCACCCCTTTGGCGGGGATGGAGTTGGCGCACAGGCCTTGCTCTTTCAGGCGGGCCAGGGCCACATCGTCAAAACGGATTTTGGTCAGCGATGTGGAGTGGCCTTCGCCTCGGCGGGGGTCGGCATTGACCCGCTCGACCAACTCGCTCACCGTGTGCTGGCCGTCGCCAATCACCAGCGGCGGTTCGCGCCGGGCAGCGGCCACCAATTGGTCGCCCACCACCAACAAACGGTAATCGCTGCCGGGCAAAAAGCGCTCGACCATGACCTCGTCGCGGAATTTGGCGGCGTTGTGGAAAGCCGCCTCGATGTCCTCGCGGCTGCTGATGTTGACCGTGACCCCCTTGCCTTGGTTGCCGTCGCGGGGCTTGACCACCACAGGGGTGCCAATGGCCTGGGCCGCCGCCCAAGCATCTTGGGCATCTTTCACTGGGCGACCTTGGGGCACGGGCACGCCAGCGGCATCGAGCAGTTTTTTGGTCAGGTCTTTGTCTTGCGCAATGGCTTCTGCAATGGCGCTGCTCAAATCGGTTTCGGCGGCTTGGATGCGGCGCTGTTTGCTGCCCCAACCAAATTGCACCAAGCTGCCTTCGGTCAAGCGGCGGTAGGGGATGCCGCGCACCAAGGCAGCGTCCACGATGGAGCTGGTCGAAGGGCCCAAGCGGATGTCTTCGTCCAAGGCCGCCAATTGGCTCAGCGCTGCATCGATGTCAAAGGCCGTGTTGTCCCAAGCGGCTTGGCACAGCTGCTGGGCCAATTCAAGGGCCAGCCGGCCCACTTCTTCTTCGGTGTACTCCACCACCACTTGGTACAGCCCCGCCTCTGGGGTCAAGGTGGTGCGGCTGAAAGTGACAGGGCAACCGGCTTCGATTTGCATGTGCAAGGTGGCATCTTCGATGGCATGGGCCATGCTCAACACAGCGCCTTGCTGGGTGGTGCGCAACTGGCCCAGCCCGGGAAACAGGTGGCGCAAGCGTTGCTCAAAATCGGGGGCATGGCGCAGATCGCATTCAGGGCCATGGCACTGGACCATGGCTTCAATGGCGGTGTGGCGTGTCCACAAGTTGGGGCCGCGCAGGGCGCGGATGCGTGAGATGTCCATCAGGCTTTCATCCTTGCTTTTTCTTGGGATTCGGACTCGGTTTTTTGGCGGAAATTTTTCAAACCCGCGCGGATCAGGGTGGGGGTGACCCCCAGCGACCAAGCGCAGGCCACGGCCGCGAGCAGGTGCGACACCGACATGTCGTCTTGCTTGAGCAAACGCGCCACTGGGCCGAGTTCGAGGTGCAATAAAGTGGTCTCTTGGTCGCCGCGGGCCAAGGTCACATGGCCTTGGCGGCAATAGACCGAACGGCGGCCTTGGCGGCGGTGCGCGGCCAAGATGGGCCCATCGGGGTTGATGCCATACATCATGACTTCGCCGTCGCACAGGTCTTCGAGTTCGGCCACTGCGCTGACATCGGCATTGAGCACCGCCACGCCTTCGCGCAGCACCACATCGACTTGGGTGCGCACCACTTGGCGCAGGTTGTCGGCATTCATCACATCCAAATCCTGCAGGCCATCGATCGCGGGCATATCGGTGACCAGGCCCACTTGGCAGCGGTCGTAGGGCAGGCCTTCGAGCAAGATGTGGCGCGGTGAGGTTTCAAACACCGCCGCATCGATGCTGCGGTTGATGAGCAGGCGTTCACCCATGTCAAAGCCACGCGCATCGTTTGCATCGACCTGGCGTTGGTCCATGAACAAACCCTGGCTGCAAGCAATGCCCACCCGGCTGCCCGACAGGTGCAGCAACCAAGCGACCAATTGGGCCACGCCAGCGGTGTGGCGGTGACCGATGATGCCCACGATGGGGATGCGCCCGTTGTCGTTGGGTGGGAACAAATGGTCGGCAATGGCATGGCCCACCGGGCGGGCTTGGCCCGTGGCGGGCTTGAGGTGCATCAATAGGCCGGGGCCTGCATTGACCTCCACCACCGCCGCGCCTTGCTCATGCAAGGGGCGGGAAATGTCTTGGGCCACCAGGTCAATGCCTGCGATGTCTAAACCCACCACCCGCGCGGCCAAGGTGACGACCTCGGCCACCTCGGGGTGAACCAGATCGGTCACATCGTTGCTCATATTGCCGTTGCGCTGCACGATGACGCGCCGACCCGCAGCGGGAACGCTGTCGGCATTCAAGCCTTGGCGTTGCAATTCCAGCACCGCATGGGGGTGTTCGTTCAAACGGATGGTGTCCAGTGGAAAGTGTTCTTCTTCACCACGGCGCGGGTCGGTGTTGATTTGTTGCTCGATCAGTTGGGCCACCGTGGACACGCCATCGCCAACGATGCAAGCGAGTTCACCGCGGGCGGCTGCGACCACCTTGTCGCCCACCACCAACAAACGGTGTTCTTCGCCCAGCACATGGCGTTCAACGATGACATGGCTGCCTTCGGCCTCGGCCACCCGCCACGCGGCTTCGACCTCAGCCTGGGTGTGCAGGTCCAAGGCCACGCCGCGCCCATGATTGCCGTCGCTGGGTTTGACGACCACCGGCAGACCAATGTCTTGGGCCGCTTCCCAAGCTTGCTCGGGACTGTCTGCAATGCGGCCTTCGGGGATGGGAACACCGCACTGGGCCAATAAGCGCTTGGTCAAATCTTTGTCACTGGAGATGCTTTCGGCCACAGCACTGGTGCGATCGGTTTCGGCCGTCCAAATGCGGCGCTGGCGCGAGCCGTGGCCGAGTTGCACCAAGTTGCCGTCGGTCAGGCGCAGGGCGGGGATGCCGCGCTGTGCGGCCGCATCCACAATGCAGGCCGTGCTGGGCCCCAAACACAAGCGGTCGGCCATGGCCTTGAGGCGATCCACCGTCGCCGCCACGTCATAGGGGGTGTTGTGGATGGCGGCCATCACCAAATCGCGCGCGGCCACCAAGCTGGCATGCGCCACGTCGTACTGGCGCGCCCGCACCACCACTTTGTAGATGCCGCGTTGGTGGGTTTCACGGGCTTTGCCAAAACCGACTTCCAGGCCGGCCATGGTTTGCAACTCGATGGCCACATGTTCCATGATGTGGCCCACCCAAGTGCCTTGCAACAGGCGTTGGAAAAAGCCGCCGCGTTGGCCCACGCTGCATCGGTGCTCGATCATGCCGGGCAACCAAGCTTGCAGCCGGTCATTGAAACCCGGCAAGCTGTTGGAGGGATGGTCTTCCAGCGGACCGATGTCGACCCAAACCTCAATGGCCGCGCGGTAGGTCCATACATTGGGGCCACGCAAGTGGCGAACGCTCAGAATTTGGATGTCTGGAAATGGCATGAGTACTTTGCTATCAATGGGCAAGATGCGGGTTTCCAGGCGGTGCAGGGGAGGGGTGGCCGTTAGAATGAAGGACTCGACAGCAGGCTTGAAAAATAAACCCGTTGCTTGGCATTGAAAGCCAAAACTTTGGTGGGTAATCCTTGAATATTTGAAACATGAAGTCCTCTTTTGACCCGATTGTCACCTCAGCAGCCAACCCGTTATCAAAATGGGAAGGCATGGGCTTGGCCGGGCATGGTGTTGAAAACGCATGGGCGCGCCTGGAAGTTGACTTGGATGCGCAATTGTTTTTTCAACACCAAGCCCTGGTGTTGACGGCATCGGAGCTGATTTTGCAAACCGCCGGGGCCGAGGGTGAGCAAACCCTGGGGCATTGGCCGTTGCGTCCGGGTTTGCGCTTGCAGCACAGCGACCATGCGGGGGCGGGCTCGCTGGAGCTTTTTGACGACCAAGGCCGCTTGGCCCAATGGCGGTTCACCCTGGCCCACAACCCCGATGCATTGCGCTTGCAGTCGCTGTTTGACCAGGCCATGGCCCCCTTCAACACGCCAAATCAATCGGCCAGCGCGGGTGCCGCACTGCCGCTTGCCAACCCAGAGTTGGAGTCGGCTTCGCCCGAGGATGAAGAAGATGCCAAAGATGCGCCGGCATCGACTTTGAGCTTGTTGCGCTTGTGGCGGTTTGCCAAGCCTTATCAAGGGCAATTGTTTTTGGGCTTTTTGCTCACACTGGCCGCCACCGGTGCCAGCATGGTGCCACCTTATCTGACCATGCCGCTGATGGACGATGTGCTGGTCCCCTTTCAAAATGGCAAAGAGATAGAGCCCGGCATCGTGCCCTGGTACATGGCCGGGTTGTTGGCCGCAGCCCTGTTGGCATGGGGCTTGGGTTGGGCCAAAAACTATGTGCTGGGCCTGGTTTCCGAGCGCATTGGTGCCGATTTGCGCACCACCGCCTACGAGCATTTGATGAAGCTGTCGCTGGAGTATTTTGGCGGCCGGCGCACCGGTGACTTGCTCAACCGCGTGGGCAGCGAAACCGACAACCTGTGCTTGTTTTTATCGGTGCACTTGTTGGAATTCGCCACCGATGTGCTGATGATTTTGATGACCGCGGTGATTTTGTTTTCCATCGATCCCACCTTGGCCTTGGTCACCTTGGTGCCCTTGCCCTTGATCATTTGGTTGATCCATGTGGTGCGCGACAAACTGCGCACGGGCTTTGAAAAAGTCGGCCGTGTTTGGTCCGAGCTGACCAATGTGCTGGCCGACACCATTCCCGGGATTCGGGTGGTCAAGGCCTTTGCCCAAGAGCAGCGCGAGGCCGAGCGGTTTCGCGAGGCGAATCGGCAAAACCTGCAGGTCAACGACCGCATCAATTTCGTTTGGGCCTTGTTTTCGCCCACCGTGACCTTGCTCACCGAAGTGGGCTTGTTGGTGATTTGGGCCTTTGGCATTTATTTGGTCTCCAACCACCAAGTCACCTTGGGCGTTTTGACCGCGTTTTTGGCCTACATCGGGCGCTTCTACACCCGGCTGGATTCGATGAGCCGCATCGTCGCCCATGTGCAGCGCGCCGCCGCCGGTGCCAAGCGCATTTTTGAAATTTTGGACCATGTGTCGAGCGTGCCCGAAGCCGCCAACCCGCGTGCCATGCCAGTGGTCAAGGGGCGCATTGACATCGAAGGCATTGACTTTCGCTACGGCAACCGCGCGGTGGTGCGTGGCCTGAGTTTGCGCATTGCCCCGGGTGAAATGATTGGCTTGGTGGGGCAAAGCGGTTCGGGCAAAACCACCTTGGTCAACCTGTTGTGCCGCTTTTATGACGTGAGCGAGGGCAGCATCCGCATCGATGGGGTCGACATCCGGGACTTGCGGTTGAGCGACTACCGCAGGCACATTGGCCTGGTGCTGCAAGAGCCTTTTCTGTTTTTTGGCACCATCGCCGACAACATCGCTTATGGCCTGCCCCAGGCCAGCCGAGAAGAAATTGTGGCCGCGGCCCGGGCCGCCCATGCGCACGAATTCATCATGCGACTGCCCCAGGGCTACGACTCCTTGGTGGGCGAGCGTGGCCAGGGTTTGTCTGGCGGCGAGCGCCAACGCATTTCCATCGCGCGCGCCTTGTTGATCGACCCGCGCATTTTGATATTGGACGAAGCCACCTCTTCGGTGGACAGCGAGACCGAGCAAGAAATCCAGCGCGCATTGGACAACTTGGTGCGTGGCCGCACCACCATTGCCATTGCCCACCGCTTGTCCACCTTGCAACAGGCCGATCGCTTGGTGGTGCTCGAGCGCGGCCGCTTGGTGGAAGAGGGCACGCATGCCGATTTGATGCAACGCCAAGGCGCGTATTTCCGTTTGTACGATGCCCAAGCCCGGCAAAGCGAAGCCGATCGGGTGGCCATGGCGGCCATGACCGCACAGGAGGCGCGATGAGCCCAGACATGACCCATGGCGAACAAGCGCCACGCGTGCCATTCAAGTTGGCGCGCGATGCCTTTGGCGTTTGGGTGCTCCAACTCACCGATGGCAGTGTGCACACCCATGTGGTGGTGGTGCGGGCTTTTCCGGTGTCGCACCCCGACACAGGTTTTTCCGTGCTCAACCGACAAGGCCATGAATTGGTGTGGGTGGACGACATCCAAACCATTGATCCCGCGCAAAGAGAGGCTTTGTTGCAAGCGGTGGGCGAGCGTGAATTCATGCCTGAGATTGAGCGCTTGGAGCGGGTCAGCGGATTCATCGCACCTTGCACGTGGTTTGTGCAAACCAACCGAGGGCCCACCCGTTTGTTGCTCAAAGGCGAAGAGGACATCCGGCGCATGAGCAGCCAAACCTGGTTGGTCAGCGATGCCCATGGGGTGCAGTATTTGATCCGAGACCTGTCTCGTTTGGACCGCCACTCGCGCAAATTGCTGGACCGATTTTTCTAACCGTGTCCCCCCGGCCGCTACAGGGGCCAGACGCTCAAGTGATCGGGCACGCGCGCGCGCCAACCCAATTCATGCTCGATGTTCCAGCGCAGGGCATCGCTGGCGGCGGCCTCTCCATGCACCACATACACCTGTGAGGGTGCTGTAGGCATGCGCGAGAGCCATTCGATCAGTTGCACACGGTCGGCATGGGCAGAAGCCGAGGACATGCACACCACCTCGGCCTTGACATCGACATCGCGCCCATGAATGCGCACGCTGGCTTGGCCCGAAGCCAGTGATGCGCCGCGTGTGCCCGGCGCTTGGTAGCCCGTCAGGATGACCATGTTGCGGTGATCGGGCAAATACAAGCTCAGGTGGTGCAGCACGCGCCCGCCGGTGGCCATGCCGCTGGCCGACAAAATCACTTTGGGGCCATGGCGTTTGGCCAGGGCCTTGGAGTCTTGCACGCTCTCGACCATGACGGCCACGTTTTGCATGGCCTGCAACTGGGCCGGGTCCAAGCGGTGGCCATCGGGGTGGTGGCGAAACAAGTCGGTGGTGTGCACCGCCATGGGGCTGTCCAAAAACACCGGCAGGTGGTGGGGCACCACGCCGCGCGCTTTCAAGGTGGCAATCGCATGCAAGATGGCCTGGGCGCGGCCCACGGCAAACACCGGAATCACCACCACGCCCGAGCGGGCCGCAGCGCGTTGCAAGGCCGGGGCCAATTCGGCCATGGCATCTTCGTGCGGGTGGACCCGGTTGCCGTAAGTCGATTCGATCAGCACCGTATCGGCCGCTGGCGGGTCTTGCGGGGGCTTCATGATCAGGTCATCGGGTCGGCCCAAGTCGCCGCTGAACAAAATGCGCCGTTCACCGACTTCCAGCAACAAGCTGCTCGCGCCCAAGATGTGGCCCGCTGAAGTGAAGGTCGCATGCCAGCCCGGCAAGGGCGAAAACCGCTGGCCCCAGGCATGGCTTTGCAGCAAGGCCAGGCTGTTGACCGCATCTTGGCGGCCATACAAAGCTTGCGCGGGGCTGTGTTTGCTAAAGCCATGGCGGTTGGCAAACATCGCGTCTTCTTCTTGCAAATGCCCGCTGTCGGGCCACAAAATTTTGCACAGGTCGCGGGTGCCTGGGCTCACATGCACCCGACCCGTAAAACCGTCGCGTTGCAGCTTGGGCACGTAGCCGCTGTGGTCGAGGTGGGCGTGGGTGAGGATGACGGCATCGATGCTGCCTGGCTTGACGGGCAATGGGTCCCAGTTGCGCAAACGCAGTTGCTTGAAACCTTGGAACAGACCGCAGTCGACCATCAGCGATTGGGAACCGCTTCTGACCAGGTATTTGGAACCGGTGACGCTGTCTGCGCCACCGATGAATTGAAGGGTTACAGCCATGGCTTGAGTGTGGTCGCCATGGCTTTAACTGTCAATTGAAAAAGCTGCGCAATTTGTCGGCCCAACCTTTTTCGTTGGGCGAGTGTTTGTCGCCGCCTTTTTTCAGCGACTCATCGAGTTCTTTGAGCAATTTGCGCTGGTGCTCGGTGAGCTTGACCGGTGTCTCCACCGTGATGTGGCAGTACAAATCGCCGGGGAAGGTGGCGCGCAGGCCTTTGATGCCCTTGCCGCGCAAGCGAAATTGTTTGCCGGTTTGGGTGCCTTCGGGCAGGTCGATGGCGGCCTCGCCTTGCAAGGTGGGCACGGTGATTTCACCGCCCAAGGCCGCAGTGGTCATGCCCACGGGCACGGCGCAATGCAAATCGTCGCCATCGCGCTCAAAAATATCGTGCTTGAGGGTGCGGATTTCGATGTACAAATCCCCCGGCGGGCCGCCATTGGTGCCCGGCTCGCCGTTGCCCGTGCTGCGGATGCGCATGCCGTTGTCGATGCCCGCTGGGATTTTCACTTCCAGGGTTTTGTGGGTCTTGATCTTGCCGTTGCCATTGCAAGGGTTGCAAGGGTCGGGAATGATCTTGCCCGTGCCACGGCAATGGGGGCAGGTTTGCTGCACACTGAAAAAACCTTGGCGCATTTGCACCTGGCCGCTGCCTTGGCAGGTGCCGCAGGTTTTGGCCGAGGTGCCGGGCTTGGCACCGCTGCCGTGGCAGGTGTCGCACTCGTCGTAACTGGGGATGCGGATTTGCGCATCCTTGCCGGTGGCCGCTTCTTCCAAGGTGATGTCCATGGCGTAGCTGAGGTCGTTGCCGCGAAACACCTGGCGACCCCCTTGCTGGCGGCGGGCTTGTCCAAAGATGTCGCCAAAAATATCGCCAAATGCATCGGCAAAGCCTGCACCGCCAAAACCCGCGCCACCCGGGCCGCGCATATTGGGGTCCACCCCAGCGTGGCCGTACTGATCGTAGGCGGCGCGCTTTTCAGCGTCCGACAGCATTTCATAGGCCTCTTTGGCCTCTTTGAACTTCACTTCAGCGGAGGCATCACCCTGATTGCGGTCAGGGTGGAATTTCATGGCCAGCTTGCGGTAGGACTTTTTGATCTCTTCGTCGCTGGCGTTTTTGGGAACACCCAAAACCTCGTAGTAGTCGCGTTTGGTGGCCATGGTGTGGTGCAGCTCAAGGGGTTGCGGTTGAAACAAACAAACCGCGCTGACCTGGTGGCAGGCACAGCGCGGCGGGTGGGGTGCTCAGGTGGGATCAGCCTTTTTTGACCTCTTTGACCTCGGCATCCACCACATTGTCGTCGGCTGGCTTGGCGGCTTCGCCTCCCGCCGGAGACGCGGCAGCCGCCGCCTGTTGGGCTTGCATGTCGGCATACACCTTCTCGCCCAATTTTTGCGACGCGGTCATCAGCGCTTCGGTCTTGGCTTCAATCGCTGCGGTGTCATCGCCCTTGAGGGTCTCTTCCAGGTCTTTGAGGGCCGCTTCGATTTTTTCTTTGTCGCTGGCATCGATCTTGTCGCCATGCTCGGTGAGCGACTTCTTGACGCTGTGCACCGAGGCCTCGGCGCTGTTGCGCGCTTGCACTTGGGCGAGTTTTTTCTTGTCCTCGGCGGCGTTCAATTCGGCATCTTTCACCATCTGCTGGATCTCGGCCTCGGACAAGCCCGAGTTGGCCTTGATGGTGATTTTGTTTTCTTTGCCCGTGGCTTTGTCCTTGGCACCCACGTGCAAGATGCCGTTGGCATCGATGTCAAACGACACCTCAATTTGCGGCGTGCCGCGCGGTGCCGGGGCAATGCCCTCTAAGTTGAATTCACCCAGGCTCTTATTGCCAGTGGCCATCTCGCGCTCGCCTTGGTAAACCTTGATGGTCACCGCTGGCTGGTTGTCGTCGGCGGTAGAGAAGGTCTGCGCAAACTTGGTGGGGATGGTGGTGTTCTTGGCGATCATCTTGGTCATCACACCGCCCAAGGTTTCAATGCCCAGGGACAGCGGGGTCACGTCCAACAACAACACGTCTTTGCGGTCACCCGAGAGCACCTGGCCTTGGATGGCCGCACCCACGGCCACGGCCTCGTCGGGGTTGACATCGCGGCGGGGTTCTTTGCCAAAGAATTCTTTGACCTTGTCTTGCACCTTGGGCATACGGCTCATACCGCCGACCAAGATCACGTCGTCGATGTCGCTCACCGACACGCCAGCGTCTTTGATGGCGGTGCGGCAAGGGGCAATGGTGCGCTCGATCAGCTCTTCCACCAATTGCTCGAGCTTGGCGCGGGTGAGCTTGACGTTCAAGTGTTTGGGGCCGGTGGCATCGGCGGTGATGTAGGGCAGGTTGACATCGGTGCTGGCCGAAGAGGACAGCTCGATCTTGGCCTTTTCAGCCGACTCTTTCAGGCGCTGCAAGGCCAACACGTCTTTGGACAGGTCTACGCCTTGGTCTTTCTTGAACTCGGCAATGATGAAGTCGATGATGCGTTGGTCAAAGTCTTCGCCGCCCCAGACGGTGTCGCCGTTGGTGGAGAGCACTTCAAATTGTTTTTCGCCATCGACATCGGCGATTTCAATGATGGACACGTCAAACGTGCCGCCACCGAGGTCATACACCGCGATTTTGCGGTCGCCCTTTTCGGTCTTGTCCAAACCAAAGGCCAGCGCGGCGGCGGTGGGTTCGTTGATGATGCGCTTGACATCCAAGCCAGCAATGCGACCGGCATCCTTGGTGGCTTGGCGCTGGGCATCGTTGAAGTAAGCCGGGACGGTGATCACCGCCTCGGTCACGGCTTCGCCCAGGTAGTCCTCGGCGGTCTTTTTCATTTTGCGCAGCACTTCGGCGCTGATTTGCGGCGGGGCCATTTTTTGGCCACGCACCTCCACCCAGGCATCACCGTTGTCGGCTTTGGCAATGGTGTATGGCATCAGGTTGATGTCTTTTTGCACCTCTTTTTCGTCAAATTTGCGGCCAATCAGGCGCTTGACGGCGTACAAGGTGTTGCGCGGGTTGGTCACCGCCTGGCGTTTGGCCGATGCGCCGACCAAAATTTCGCCGTCTTCTTGGTAGGCAATGATGGACGGCGTGGTGCGCGCACCCTCGGCGTTTTCGATCACCTTGGTGGTGTTGCCTTCCATGATGGCCACGCACGAGTTGGTGGTGCCCAGGTCAATGCCAATGATTCTTCCCATTTTTTTCTCCGGTTAGACCGTGGGGCTGTGGCCCCGGGTCAGTGTGAAACGATGTTGAACAACTGTGGATAAGTCGGTGTATTTCAAGTGTCCAGTCGGTGGATTACTTGGGCGCGGTGACGGTGACCAAGGCCGGGCGCAGCACCCGCTCGGCGATCAAATAACCTTTTTGCAACACCGTGACCACGGTATTGGGTTCTTGCTCGGCGGGCACGACCGAAATGGCCTGGTGCTGGTGCGGATCGAACTTGGCACCGGCTTCGGGGTTGATTTCAATCACTTTGTGGCGCTCCAAGGCGCTTTTGAGCTGGCGCAAGGTGGCCTCTGAGCCTTCGCGCAGTTGCTGGGCGGTGGCATCGGCAATGGCCAAGCCCGCCGTCAGGCTGTCGGCAACCGGCAGCAAACTCTCGGCAAAGGCCTCGACCGCGAATTTGCGGGCTTTGGAGACTTCTTCATCGGCGCGGCGGCGGGCGTTTTCGGTCTCCGCCTTGGCCCGCAAAAACTGGTCGGCCAAGTCGGTGTTTTGGCTTTTGAGCAAGGCCAATTCGGCTTGCAAGATGCTCATGGGGTCTTCCACAGGGCTTTCGGGCAAGGGGGCTTGGGCCGGGTGGGCCGCCAAGGCCTCGTCCGCAGCGGGGGGCGAGGGCTGCGCCGGTGTGGCCGGGTGGGACTGGGGGTCTGACATGTTCAATCTCGCAAAAAAACAAATTCAATCAAGGGGATGGGCTCCACATGGGGGCGCAAAACCCTTTTTCAAGCAGGGCCGCGTGGGATTGGGCCCCATTGGCTTGCACCAAGCAGGTGCATGCAGCCAAACCCAGGCTTGGTTTGGCCTGGGGGCCCAGTTGGCGTGGGTCAGGGCCCAGCCGCTTGGGGGGCCCTGGGCTGGGGGTGCGCCGCCAGCGCCCCAAGCGCCTTCAGTGGGCCGCAGCTCAAACCATCAGCTGATGGCGAGCAACTCCACCTCAAACTCCAAGGTGGCATTGGGTGGGATGACCCCGCCCGCGCCGCGCGCGCCATAGCCCATGTCGGGCGGGATGCGCAAGGTGCGCTTGCCGCCAATGTGCATGCCGGCCACGCCTTCGTCCCAGCCGCGGATGACCATGCCTGCGCCAAGGGAAAACTCAAACGGGTCGTTGCGGTCTTTGCTGGAGTCGAACTTGGCCCCACGCTGGCCATCGGCAAACAACCAACCGGTGTAGTGCACCGTGACATCATCGCCCGACTTGGCCTGGGCGCCTTCGCCCACATGGTCATCGGTGTATTGCAGGCCGGAGGGGTTGGTGATCATGGCTTTCCTTGTTCGATCGTTGCAAAGGGGCAGAGTGTAATGGCCTGCCCCAGGCAACAAGGCGAGTGACCAACGTTTGTCTTTGGATTGAGAGTTTTATCCTTGAAACCCACGCCCGACAATTGCGTATCGAATGGTTACGATTTAACCAAAATCAAATTCCAACCTGCGTAACGAGGCGTTTACTGCGGCATTGGGCTTCGCGAGTTTGTCCACAATAAGAGGACGTAAATCTGGTGTGAAGTCGTCTAGGGTGTTAGATCTGAAACGGTCATGCAATTCAGCGAGTGCCTGCAATACGCGTGGCTCGGCTATTTCGGCTGTTTTGTAACGTTTACTGCGCCTCAAAAGTTCGAGAGCCTTTCCATGCGCCTCATGATTTCCATTTCTGATGTCGGTAAAAATATCTGGGTGTTTGACCTTTAGCCCCAATAGCCAAGTGTCAATGACGGGAAATGGCCTGTTGGGGGACATTACCCACCACGCAGCAAGACGTTTGGTTTCTCTTGCTGTGAGGTTAAGTATTTGAGCAATTTCAGCCATAAGACGGGCATTTTTTTCGATACTTTTTTGTTCGGCGGCATCTCTTTCTTCGCCATCTACTATGGAAGTAATGGAGTCAATGAGAACTGCCATCGGTGGCTGATCCTTAGGTTTGATTTGGCTTGCCGGAATGTGTAATGGGTAGTCAATGAACTTGTCCAAATACATTGGCCCGTTTGATCCTGCTCCGTAAAAAGCTTCTACAGTTCTTTGGATTTGATCGCGGTTCCAAAGCAGAACGTAAACAGTCCCTTGCAGGTCGAAAATATGTTTAATTCTTTCAAGAAAACTTACTGCATATCTGGGTGAACATCTATCCAACTCATCTAAAAAAATGACCAGCTTGTATCCGTTTTCTGTCACAGTTTTTATGAGAAGGTCTTTGAGTTGGGTTAAATTTTTTTGCTTCTCCTTGGCTGCTTCCAAGTGTTTTTGAATGTACTTTGTAGCCTCCGTCTTGCCCGTATCCGCCAATTCTTTTGTAGTCTCTTCATCTAATCCTGCAAAATTAGCTGTAGCTTTGATAGCTGCCTTTGCGGCTACGGGAAGAATGGCTGCAAGTATCGGTGCTGCACTCTTCAGGAAAGCTTGAGATTTTTCAGGCTCTAATTGCTCGGCTATTCCTGCTATGAGTGAAATTGCGGGATCGTCGCTCCAATCTGCTTCAAAGAGATTGAGCCAGATTGTCTTGGTCTTTTCTACCTGATCAAGCTTGAGTTTTAAGCTTTCGCCCAGCCACGTCATGCCTACACCCCACTCACCGTCTATAGCAATCACACCTTTATCCAAGCGCGTGATGAGTTTTGTGAGGTTGTTCAAAAAGGGTCCTCTGTTGAGGGCATCTTTGGGGATCAAATTTGTTGCAATGTTTGTCATGTCGTTGGACCCACCCCATATTGGACAAAAGAAGCTTTGATGTTAGCTAAATTGTATTAATCATGAGTGACTAAATCTAACGTGAGAGCATTTGCTTACAACCGGCCAGCTTCTAGTGGGGAAGAAGGCTGATCAGGTCCGTGGCTGCCTGCGGGCTAGATCGCGCATGAGTTGGCCCAAGCCATAGGTCCAGGGCCGCACCTGGTCGCTGGTGTTGACGCGGTTGCTCAAGCAGCCCAAGCCAGGCGTGGAGATGTGCACCGCATCGCCCACACGGTGGGTAAAGCCTTGGCCAGCGGGCTTGCCCGGCACGGGGCGGTCTTGGGTGGGGGCAAACATGGTGCCCAAAAACAGCATCATGCCGTCGGGGTATTGGTGGTTGGGTCCCATGGCCTGGCCCACCAGGTCGAGCGGGTCGCGGCTGATTTTGGACAAGGCGCTGCTGCCTTGCAGCACAAAACCGTCTTGGCCTTCGATGCGCAGCGACACATCGCACTGGCGCACATCGTCGATGCCAAAGTGCTCGTCAAACAAGCGGATGAAGGGGCCGATGGCGCACGAGCCATTGTTGTCCTTGGCCTTGCCCAGCAGCAAAGCGCTGCGCCCTTCAAAGTCGCGCAGGTTGACATCGTTGCCCAGGCTCGCGCCCACGGTTTCGCCACGGCTGTTGACGGCCAACACAATTTCGGGCTCGGGGTTGTTCCATTCGCTCAGTGGGTGGATGCCGACTTCGCTGCCCCAGCCGACCGCGCTCAGGCAGGCCGACTTGGTGAAAATTTCGGCATCCTGGCCAATGCCCACCTCCAGGTAGGGCGACCACATGCCCTGGGCGCACCTGGCTCAGGTCTTCGCCCATCACCGCCACCACGGCGCGGCGCGCGGCCTCTGCCTGGCTGGCATCGCCCCGGGCGCGTTCTTCAATCACCCGCTCCAGCATGCTGGCCACAAAGGTCACCCCAGCGGCTTTGATGGTTTGTAAATCGCAGGGCGCGAGCAAGCGCATGGGGTGGTCGTGGGCGTGTTCTGGTTGGGTGGCAGCCAAGGCCGTGGCCGCATCGGTCAGGCGCGGTGCGACACAGGCCCGCACCCGTTGGGCGGCGTTGGGCAGGTCCAGCAACTCGCTGCAGGTCAAAGCCAAGCCCGACAGGTCAAACACGCCTTCGGGTTGCACCCGCACCAACACCGGCCCCGTGCCGGGCAGCCAGATGCGGCCAATCAGCAGGGCACGGCTGGCATCGACCGGCCAAATCGAGGGGGCTTGGGCTGCAGCGGGGGTGTTCAAGGCAATGGCTCCTCAAGTGCGTGGGTGGGGGCGATTTTTGGGTTCGACCCACCAACTGTAAATGGGGCCAACCAGCACCAAGATGGCCACCAATCGGCTGACTTGGAAGGCGGTGACGATGGGCACGCCCAGTTGCAAGACCTTGGCGGTGATGGTCATCTCGGCCATGCCGCCCGGTGCGGTGCCCAGCACCAAGGTGGCGGTGGGCAGGTCAATCGCATGGGCCAAAGCCCAAGAGAACCCCACGGCCAGGCCCATCATGGCCAAGGTGCTGATGGCCACCGTGCCCAGCCAGCGCGGTGCGGTGCGCAAAAAACGCGGCGTGAATTGAACGCCCAAACTCACCCCAATGAACAACTGCGCCGCTTGCGACATGGCGCTGGGGATGGCCGTCCACCGTTGTCCGAAGGCGGTGACGGCAATGCCCACCGCCAAGCTGCCCAAAAACCAGGGGTTGGCCGAACGCAGGCGCAGCAACAGTGCAATCGACAGCGCGCTCAAGGCCACCAAGGCGGCCAGGCCCAGCGGGTCCACTGGCAAGGGGGTGTTTTGCCACAGGGCATGCCCGTTGAACTGGCCCCACTGCATGGCAAACGGGATGGTGATGGTCACCAGCAGCACCCGCAGGCTGTGGGCCGAGGCCACCCAATCGGCCCGCCCGCCCTTTTTTTCGGCCAATTGGGTCATCTCCGATGCGCCACCGATGGCACCGGAAAAATAAGTGGTGCTGCGCGTCAAGCCGGGGTTGCGCGCGTGGTTGGTGTTGTAGAGCCACAAGCCACACAGGTAGCCCATCACCAGTGACCACACGATGGACAAAGCGATGGCCCACCACAGGCCAGCGATCAAGGCCACCATCTCGGGGGTGAAGTACAGGCCCAGCGACAGGCCAATCGTGGCCTGACCGAATTTGCGCATCAGCGACCAACTGTGCGTCGGTGCGCCTGCCAAGCTGGCGCTGGCGGTGACGATCAAGGGACCGAGCATCCACGGAATGGGGGTGTGCAACCACAGGCATGCCTGGGCACCCAGCCAAGCCAACACCAAGGTGCCCAACCCACGGGTCAGGGGAACAGGCGATCGGGTCAGTGGCATGCGCGGTTGAAGGGGCAGGCCCGGATTCAACCGAGGTAGATTTTTTGCAACAAGCGCTGCAAGGTGGTGCGTTCGCTGGCGCTCAAATTGGCACAGGCCGCATCCTCACTGGCCAGCACCCGTTGTTCGGCCTGGGCCAACAGCGCCTGGCCTTGGGCCGTCAGGTGCAAGCCCCAGGCGCGCCCATCGGTGGGGTGGGGCTGGCGCTGCAAACAGCCGCGCTCGGTCAACGCGCCGACCAGGCCCACCAAGTTGGGGGCTTGGATGTCCAGGGTTTGGCACAACTGGCGCGAGGTGATGCCGGGGTTGTGGCCCACCAAGCACAACAAAGAAAAACCAACCGGCTTGAGTTGCAAGTCGGCCAGGTCGCGCAAAAACAGGCCCACCAAATGCAAACTGCTGCGCCGGGCGTGGTAGCCCAGCAAGCGGTCTAAAAAATCGGTGCGCACGCCGCTGTGCGCCCCCACCACGCAAGGCATGGCGGGGGGTGCCTGGTTCACAGCAGCGTTGCGGGCCACGCGCCAACAGCGGCTCAGGACTCGGCGGTGAAGCCAATGCGCTTGACGATGGGGCCCCAATAATCAAATTGCTTTTTCATGTCGCGCGCCATGTCATCGGGCGTGCCGCCCAAAGGTGTCAGGCCAGAAACGGCCAGGCTGTCGATGACCATCTTGTCCTTCAAGGCCAGGTTGATCGCGGCATTGGCCGCATTGACCACTGCGGCGGGTGTTTTGGCAGGGGCGTAAAAGCCAAACCATTCTTCCACCGTCAGGTCGGGGAAGCCTTGCTCGGTGAAGGTGGGCACTTCAGGGACAAAGGGCGAACGCGTTTTGCCAGAGGTGGCCAAGATGCGGATCTTGCCGGCCTTGTGGTTGGCGATGAAGTCGCCATGCGGCGTGACCATGGAGGCGAGTTGGCCGCCAATCATGTCGGCCACACCCGGCACCGAACCCCGGTAGGGCACGTGTTTCAAGTCGACGTTTTGGCTCAGGCCCATCAAGGCCCCCAAAAAGTGGGGGGTGGAGCCCGCAGCGGGTGAACCGTAGCTGGCATCTTTGGGGTTGGCCTTGGCCCAAGCCAGGTAGTCTTTGACGGTTTTCACGCTGGCCGGGACCATCGGCCCCACCGCCAGGCCGTGCGACAGCATGGAGCCCAAGCACACGGGGACAAAGTCTTTGAAGGGGTCGTAAGACAGCTTGCTGTAGATGTGGGGGTAGATCGACATCATGGAATACGGCGTGAGCAGCAAGGTGGCACCGTCGGGTGACGCGTTTTTCACCGCTTCCACCGCAATGCGGCCAGCCGCACCGGTTTTGTTCTCCACCACGCCCGGGCCGCGTGAGTAGGGCGTGCCGCCCAATTTGTCGCCAATGCGCCGGCTGGTCACGTCGGCTGTGCCGCCTGCGGGAAAGCCATTGACGATCTTGATTTGTTCCAGTGGCAAGCCGGTGTTTTGGGCCATGGCCGCCCAAGGGCTCAAGGCTGCCAAAGCCACGGGGGCTGCGGTTTGTTTGAGAAAGTCGCGTCGTTGTTGCATCTTCGGTCTCCTGTGGTGGTTGTCAGTGGTTGAAAAAAGTCAGTGCGAGAGGGGGAAATGGGGCTTCAGGCTCGGGGCAACCAGGTGTGTGGGGCTTGGCCCACGTGCAAGGCCTGGACCAAGGCATCGCGTTGTTTGAGCACCGCCCGTTGGTTGATGGAGCCTTTGTCGGTGACCTCGCCTTTGTCGATCGAGGGCGGTTCGGTCAAGATGATGGCCCGCGCCACCCGGTTGGCACTGCCCGTGGCTTGGGCCGCCAATTGGTTGATGACGGTTTGAAAGTGGGCTTGCACCGCCGGGTGGGCCACCGCATCGGCCATGCTGGCCTGGGCATCCAAGCCAGCCAATGTGCGCAAAGCGGGGGTGGGAAACAACATGGCCCCCACCTCGTTGAGGTTCAGCCCGGTGATCACCGCGTCTTGCACATAGGGTGCCCCAGCGGCGATGATTTTGGCCCGCAGCGGACCCACGCTGACAAAGGTGCCGGTGGCGAGTTTGAAGTCTTCGGCAATGCGGCCATCGAATTTCAGGCCCAATTCGGGCCGCTCGGGGTTGATCCATTGCACCGCGTCGCCGGTGCAAAAAAAGCCCTCTTCGTCAAAGGCCTCGGCGGTTTCCTGGGGCGCGCCCCAGTAGCCTGGTGTGATGTTGGGGCCTTTGTAGCGCACCTCGGTTTTGTCGCCCATGGGCACCAGCTTGAGGGTCATGCCCACGGTGGGCAGGCCCAGGTCGCCCGCGCGCACATGGGGGTTGGGCACAAAAATGGCAAACGGGCCAGACTCGGTCATGCCCAGGCCCGTGCCCATCACGATGCGCTCGCCAATTTCGCGCTCTTGGGCGGCATGCAGGCGGTCCCAAATGGGCTGGGCCAAGGCCGCACCGGAGTAAAAAAACATGCGCACCCGGCTGAGCAAATTGCGCCGCAACAGGTCATCGGTTTGCATGGCATGGGAGATGGCCTCAAAACCCGTGGGCACATTGAAGTAAACGGTGGGGGCGACTTCGCGCAGGTTGCGCAAGGTCTCGCCCATCAAGGCCGCGGTGGGTTTGCCGTCGTCAATGTACAAAGTCCCGCCGTTGTAAATGGTCAGGCCCACATTGTGGTTGCCGCCAAAGGTGTGGTTCCAGGGCAGCCAGTCGACCAACACCGGCGGTTCTTCGGTCAGCAAGGGCATGGACTGGCACATTTGCTGTTGGTTGGCGCACCACATGCGCTGGGTATTGATCACGCCCTTGGGCAACTTGGTCGAGCCCGAGGTGAACAAAAATTTCACCACCGTGTCTGGCCCGGTGGCCTGCATGGCCGCATCAACCGCTGGCGTGGCGGTGGTGGCCATCAAATCGGCCAAAGCGGTGCTGGGCCGCTCGCTCAAGCTGCCTTGGTGCATCACGATTTCCACATCAGCGGCCACGGTGGCGTTGATGGCCTTGCCATAGCGCTCGGCATCGCTGGCAAACACCAAGCCGGGTTGCAGCAGTTGCAAGATGTAGCGCAGTTTTTCAAAGTCTTGGCTGATCAGCGAATACGCCGGTGACACCGGGCAGTAGGGCACGCCCACGTACACGCAGGCCAGGGCCAGCATGGCGTGCTCCAGGCTGTTTTCCGACAAGATGACCACCGGCCGCTCAGGTCCCAGGCCGCGTGCGAGCAGGGCTTGGCCGATGCGCCGGGCCGCGTCCACCGCTTGCGCGTAACTGATGTGTTGCCAGTCCCCACGCTGACCGTCGGCCAAGGGTTGGCGGCGCGCAAACAAGCTGCGCTCGGGCGCGGCTTGGGCCCAATGCAGCAATCGATCGGTGATGCGCGCGGGCGGGTGGGCCAACTCGCCCACACCTTGAACGTACTGCACGCCGTCGTTGGCGTGGCGCACCTGGACATCGGTCACGCCAAAGCGCAAGGGGCGGTAGCGGGGGGTGGTGGTGTTCATGCTTTTTGCACCTTGGCCGCGCGGCCTTCCAAAAAGTCACGCACCCGCTGCTTGGCCTCGGGTGCGGCTTGGGTGATGGCGGAAATCATGGCCTCGGTGAACAAACCGTGGTCGGCCGATTGCTCGGCAATGCGCGGCAGGGCATGCATCAAGGCGTAATTGGTCAAGGGGGCATTGGTGGCCACCCGCTGGGCCAGTTCCATGGCCTTGTCAAAGGCCGTACCGGTGGGCACCAGGTACTGGGCGAAACCCAGCAGTTCACCCTCGGTCGCGTTGTAAACCCGACCGGTCATCATCATGTCGGTCATGCGGGCCACGCCAATCAGCTTGGGGATGCGCACCGCCCCCGAGCCGCCGACAAAAATGCCGCGCGTGCCCTCGGGCAGGGCATAAAACGCGCTCTCGTCGGCCACCCGGATGTGGCAGGCGCTGGCCAGCTCCAAACCGCCACCAACCACGGCGCCGTGCAAGGCGGCGATCACGGGCACGGGGCCAAATTGCATCGCGTCCAGGGCGCGGTGCCAGGTGCGGGAATGCATCATGCCTTGGCCGGCATCGCGCTCTTGCAATTCACTCAGGTCCAGGCCAGCGCAAAAGTGCTCGCCCTCGCCATGCAAAACCACGGCGCGCACCGTGTTGGGCAAGTGGTCAAAGGCGTGGTGCAAATCGGCGATCAAGCCATCGTTCAAGGCATTGCGCTTGAGCGGGCGGGTCAAGCGGATCACGGCCACAGCATCGCGCAGCTCGGTGTTCAAATGGGATGAGGGCATGGGGTGGATCCTGGTTGTCAAAGTCGCTTAAATCGATTATGGTTATGTTTAATAACTAATTCAAGGCGGCTTCCGCCCCTGTGACCCCGTGTTTTCCCTAGGGGAAACAAGCCGCCAAGCCTTTCAACGACTGGAGCACCCCATGGACCACGCCAATTTGGTCGCCATCGACATCCACACCCATGCAGAAGTGAGTTGCCGCAACCCGTTTGACAACTATGGCGAGGAATACGACCGCGCCGCGGACAAATACTTTGGCTCCAGCCGCCGGCCCACCATTGCCGAGACGGTGGCCTACTACCGCGAGCACAAATTGGGGTTGGTGATGTTCACCGTGGACAGCGAGTCGCAGTTGGGCCGTGTGCGCATCCCCAACGAAGAAATTGCCCAGGCTGCGCGCGACAACAGCGACATGATGATCGCCTTTGCCAGCATCGACCCGCACAAAGGCAAGATGGGCGCGCGCGAGGCCGAACGTTTGATTGAAAAAGAAGGGGTGCGTGGCTTCAAGTTCCACCCCACGGTGCAGGGCTACCACCCTTACGACAAGATGGCATGGCCGATTTACGAGGTGATAAACCACCACAAATTGCCCGCCATTTTTCACACCGGCCACAGCGGCATCGGCTCGGGCATGCGCTGCGGCGGCGGTTTGCGCTTGGCCTACAGCAACCCCATGCATTTGGACGATGTGGCCATCGATTGGCCCGACATGCAAATCGTCATGGCCCACCCCAGCTTTCCTTGGCAAGACGAGGCCCTGTCGGTGGCCACCCACAAGCCCAATGTGTGGATCGACCTCTCGGGTTGGAGCCCCAAATACTTTCCCAAGCAGTTGATCCAGTACGCCAACACCTTGCTCAAAGACCGGGTTTTGTTTGGCTCGGATTACCCCTTGATCACCCCCGAGCGCTGGATGAAAGACTTTGAAGTGGCCGGGTTCAAGCCCGAGGTGATGCCTGGCATTTTGAAGGGCAATGCCGTGCGTTTATTGGGTTTGTGAGCGGGCCCACTGGGGCCCCTTGGCCGTCCACTAAACTTGTCCCATGTTGAGGATGTATCCATGAGCAGTAAGCAAGCATTGCCGGTGTTGGTCGCAGGCGGGGGCATTGGGGGTTTGGCCGCCGCCTTGGCCTTGGTGCGGCAAGGTTTCAGCGTCAAGGTGTTTGAACAGTCGCCTGAAATTGGCGAAATTGGGGCTGGCATTCAACTTGGGCCCAATGCCTTTCATGCCTTTGATGCCCTGGGCGTGGGTGAGAAGGCCCGCAGCATGGCGGTCTACACCGACTACATGGTGATGCACGATGCCGTCGACGAGCAGCAAGTGGGCTACATCCCCACCGGTGAGGCTTTCAGGCAGCGTTTTGGCAACCCCTATGCGGTGATCCACCGCGCCGATGCCCACCGCGCTTTGTTTGACGGCGTGCAGGCCTCGGACCAGGTGTCGTTTTTCACCTCCACCCGCATCCTCAAGGTCACGCAAGATGCCGACACCGTGACGGTGCAAGACCAAAATGGCCTGCTCCACCATGGGCAGGCCTTGATCGGTGCCGATGGGGTCAAGTCGGTGGTGCGCGAGCAGTTTGTTGGCGACCCGGCACGGGTGACCGGCCATGTGGTCTACCGCGCCGTGGTGGACAAGTCGGAGTTCCCCGCCGATTTGCAATGGAACGCAGCCAGCATTTGGGTGGGGCCCCATTGCCACTTGGTGCATTACCCCTTGCGCGGGGGGGAGCAGTACAACGTGGTGGTGACCTTCCACAGCCGCAACACCGAAGAGTGGGGCGTGACCGATGGCAGCCGTGAAGAGGTGCTCAGTTACTTCCAGGGCATTTGCCCCAAAGCGCGCCAGCTGATCGACCTGCCCAAATCGTGGCGGCGCTGGGCCACCGCCGACCGCGATCCGATCGGCCGCTGGTCGTTTGACCGTGTGACCTTGTTGGGCGATGCCGCCCACCCCACCACCCAATACATGGCCCAAGGCGCCTGCATGGCGATGGAAGATGCCGTCACCTTGGGCGAGGCCTTGCGGGTCACCGGCAAAGACTGGATCCGCGCGTTTGATCTTTACCAGCGCTCGCGCATTGCCCGCACCGCCCGCATCGTGCTGTCGGCGCGCGAGATGGGGCGTTTGTTCCACGCCAAAGACGTGGAGCGTTTGGTGCGCAACGACCTGTGGCGGGGACGCACCCCGGAACGCTTTTACGATGCCCTGGAGTGGTTATACGGATGGAATGTGGCCAATTGCCTGGCCGCGCACTGACACACAAGGAGACGAGCATGAATGCCATGAACGACCTCGGCAGCCTGGCCGATTTGCCCACCGAATACGTGCAAGCATTGGCTTCGCACAACCTGGTGCCTTTGTGGCCGAGTTTGCGCGGTGTCTTGCCACCCCACAAGCCCCGGCCCAACACCCGCGCCACGCACTGGGCTTACAAGGACATCAAGCCCTTGTTGTTGCAAGCGGGCGAACTCACCCCCATTGAAAAAGCCGAGCGCCGGGTGTTGGTGCTGGCCAATCCCGGTCATGGCCTGGACAAAATGCAAGCCAGTGCAGCCATTTACCTGGGCATGCAGCTCTTGTTGCCCGGCGAGTGGGCGCCCTCACACCGCCACACGCCCAATGCGGTGCGCATGATCGTTGAAGGCGAGGGCGCTTACACCACGGTGGATGGCGAAAAATGCCCCATGAGCCGGGGCGACCTGATCCTCACCCCCACCGGTCTGTGGCACGAACACGGTCACGACGGCACCGACCCGGTGGTGTGGCTCGATGTGCTGGATTTGCCCATCATTTATTACTTGGAGACCTCCTACCACGTCAATGGCGATCCCCAAGCCCCCGTGCCTGGCCGTGGAGACCGCATCCACGCCCATGGCGGCATGGCACCCACCCGCATGTTTGTGCGCAGCCCCAAGCCCTATCCCATGCTGCGCTACCCCTGGGACCAAGCGCGCGCCGCCTTGGTCACCTTGGCCAACGACGAACCCGATGCCGAGTCGGTGCAAATCACCTACATCAACCCCGAAAACGGGGGAGACGCAGAAAACATCTTGGGCTTTTACGCCATGATGCTGCGCCCCGGTCAAAGCTTGCAAATGCCTGCCCGCTCTCCCGCTTGTGTGTTCCACCTGATCGAGGGCGCGGCAGACGTGTCCATTGAGGGGCAAAAATTCTCGCTGGCCGAGGCCGATACCTGCTGCGCCCCTGGCTACACGCCGGTGACCGTGGTGAACCGCTCCAAGAGCCAACCGGCCTTTTTCTTTTTGGCCGACGAAGCCCCCTTGCACCGCAAACTCGGCGTTTACGAAGTGCGGACCGCCACCTGAACCGTGCCATGCAGCTGTATAACTTTTTCCGTTCGGGCACATCGCACCGCTTGCGCATCGCGCTCAATCTGAAAGGCTTGGCCAGCGAATACGTGGCGGTGGATTTGCGCACTGAGGCGCACCAACAGGCCGACTTCAAGGCCTTGAACCCTCAAGGTTTGGTACCCGCCCTTGTCAAGGACGGCAAAGTGATGACCCAGACCCCGGCCATCATCGAATGGTTGGAAGAGACCCACCCCACACCGGCCTTGTTGCCCAGCGATGCCGATGCGCGGGCCCGGGTGCGTGCGCTGGCGGCCATGGTGGGCTGTGACATCCATCCCGTCAACAACCGGCGCATCTTGGAATACCTGCGCCATCAGCTCAAAGCCGATGAGGCGGCCATCAACGCCTGGTGTGCCCACTGGATCACCCAAGGCTTTGATGCTTTTGAGGCCTTTTTGCGGGCGGACCCCCAGCGCGGGCGTTTTTGTTTTGGCGATGCGCCGGGTTTGGCCGATGTCTACCTGGTGCCCCAGGTCGAAAGCGCCCGCCGCTTCAAGGTGGACATGGCGCGCTGGCCGCTCATCACCGCCGTGGACGCGGCCTGCATGGCTTTGGAGCCCTTTCAAAAAGCCGCGCCCGCGGTGCAACCCGACGCGGCTTGACACCTCAGGCGGGCCAGGCCACCCCCTCGTGGGCCAACAAGGCCCGCTTGCGGTCCAAACCGCCCGCGTACCCGGTCAATTGACCTTGGGCACCCAACACCCGGTGGCAGGGCACGATCACACTCCATGGATTGCGGCCCACCGCCGCCCCCACCGCACGCACCGCTTGGGGTTTGTTCAGTTGTGCCGCCAGTTGGCCGTAGCTGACCGTGCTGCCACAAGGAATGCCTGACAAGGCTTGCCACACGCTTTGCTGAAAAGGCGTGCCCCAAGCGCTCAAGCGAGGGGTTTTGAAAGCTGGCTGGCCTTGCTGGAAATAAGCCCGAATCTCGACTTCTGCGCTGTCCAACCAGCGTTGCTGGCGCACCACCGGCCAAGCGCTGGCATCGGGGTGGTGGCTTTGGCCCTCAAACCATGCCCCGGCCAAACCCGCTTCACTGGCGGCCAGCAGCATGGGCCCCAAGGGCGTGGATATGGTTTTGCGTACAAGCATCTTGTCTCCCGGTGGCGTTCGATTTGAGCACATGCCTGGCCTGGGTTGGCGGCAAAAGTGAACCTTGCAACCCCCGATGCCCCTTTTCGAAAATTTATAACACTTTTGTATATTAATAAACTTAAAGTGCTATATAATTTGACAATGAACACAAAATTTACATCTTTAATGCCTCAATCGTCAATTTCGGCAGTAATGCCATTTATTGCTCTTTTGGTGATGTTTGTGGCGGGATCCATGCCTTACATCAACCCATTGACCCCGCGCATCAACAGTGATTTGGCGGCTTTCTTGGGTTTGGGGATGTTTGGTTTGTTCACCCACTTGTCGCTGGCGCGAGAGCACCAAACATTTCGCTGGAACGCTTTGAGCCTGTTATGCGGTTTTTGGTTCGTCTTGGCGTGCTTGCAGTTCATCTCGGGCGTGTACACCGGTTACTTCAGCTCATTTCTGATCAGCGTCTCTTATTTCTTGGCGGTGGTTCTTTTGACCGCTTGGGTCGGCATGTGGGTGCAGGCCCAGCGGGCCGCTGAATTGGCTCATGCGGTGATGCTGTCTGTTTGGTTGGCGGGCATGGTCACGGCCTTGGCCATTGGCTTGCAAATGCTGGGTTGGCAGGATGTCTTGTCACCCTGGTTGCAAAAGTCAGTGGCCTTTCCCCGCAACGGGGGTTTTTTGAGCCAACCCAATTTGGCGGCCAGCTTGATGACCTCTGCCTTGTTGTGTGTGGTGTTCCTCAGCCCCAACACACCCAACCAAGCGGCCTTGCCCAGCGGCTGGCGCTGCCTGTCGATGGCCGTGTTGCTTGTGGCCATGTACGGCACCAGTTCGCGCACCGGTTACATCGAGGTTATGGCCATGGCCGCCATGCTGGCGGTTTTCCGCAAGCGGTATGCGATCCACTGGGTGTGGCTGGCAATGCCCTTGTGGTTGTTGCTGGTGTTGGTGTGGGGTGAGTGGATGTCGGCCCTTCAATTCATCAATGCGCAGTTGGCAGCGGACTCGGTGGGTGCTGTGGCCAATTCCAGTGCACATCGCTTACAAATTTGGAGCGACATTTGGCGAATGATCCAATCGGCACCAGGTTTGGGTGTGGGGTGGCGTCAACTGCAACTGAGCGAAGTGCTGATGCCCGGCATCGTCGAGCCCGTGGACCATGCCCACAACTTGTTTTTGCAAATCCAGGTTGAGTTGGGCGTGCTGGGCAGCTTGGGCCTGCTGGCTTTCTTGGGCCATGTGCTGTGGGTGGTCAAGCCATGGCAAAACCTGCAAAGTTTTCAAGTGGTGATGCTGGGCGTGGCCATCTTGCTGGGCATGCACAGCATGTTGGAATACCCCTTGTGGCATGCCTTGTTTTTATTCTTGTTTACTTTTGCCATGGCTTTGCTGCTGGGTTTTGTGCGCCAAGATGATGCACCCCCTGGTGCGATCAAGTTGGCCGCCATTGGGACGGTATTGCTCACGCTGTGGGTGGGGCTGGACCACAGCCATTCGTACAAAGCCTATCGGAATTTATCGGAAGACAAATCCACCGAAGCATTCATCGCAGCCAATCAACGGGTGTGGTGGAACCGGCCGTTGTTTGACAGTGTGTTCATGCTCAATACCCCGGTCAGCACGCAAACCTTGCACATCGTTCGACCGATCGCGATGGAAAACGCCAACACCTACTCGCAAACGGCGTTCGCCAATTTGCCATTGCTCAAGGTGCTGGTGCTGGAAGGTAAAACCGATGTCGCCAATCATTTGCTGTGGCGCATGTGCCGCTTTTTCCCTGAGGATTTATGGCCCAACGTGATCCGACACATGGCCCAGCAGGCAGAGCCGAGGTTCCGCGACTGGGCGGCACAGGTGCCCCCCATGGAAAACTGCAAAGACTGATGGCGGGTGATCAGCGCACCAGACAAGGCATTTTGGGGTCAAATTGCCAGCCCGGCATCAGGTACTGCATGGCCACTGCATCGTCGCGTGCGCCCAGGCCGTGTTGCAGGTACAACTGGTGCGCGGCCTCCACCTGATCCATGTCCAAGCTTATGCCCAAGCCCGGGCGCTTGGGCACTTCAATCTGACCGCCTTGGATGCGCAGCGGTTCGCGCGTCAGGCGCTGGCCTTCTTGCCAAATCCAATGGGTGTCGATGGCCGTGACCTGGCCCGGCGCTGCCGCAGCCACATGGGTGAACATGGCCAGTGACACATCGAAATGGTTGTTGGAATGTGAACCCCAGGTCAGGCCCCAGGTTTGGCAGGCTTGAGCCACCCGCACCGAGCCTTGCATCGTCCAAAAGTGCGGATCGGCCAAGGGGATGTCGACCGATTGCAATTGAATGGCATGGGCCATTTCGCGCCAATCGGTGGCCACCATGTTGGTGGCGGTGCGCAAGCCAGTGGCCCGGCGAAACTCGGCCAGCACCTCGCGCCCCGAGTAAACCCCTTCGCCGCCACAGGGGTCCTCGGCATAGGCCAGTTCGCGGTGGCGATCGCGGCACAGCCGAATCGCATCTTTGAGCAGCCATCCGCCATTGGGGTCGAGGGTGATGCGGGCCTTGGGAAAGCGCTCATGCAAAGCCACGATGGCCTCCATCTCCGCCTCGCCGCTGAGCACACCCCCTTTGAGCTTGAAATCTTCAAAGCCGTAACGCGCTTGCGCCGCATCGGCCAAGCGCACCATGGCCTCGGGGCTGAGGGTTTCTTCGTGGCGCAAGCGCTGCCAGTCGTTGTCGGCACCGGGTTCGCTGCGGTAGGGCAGGTCGGTTTTGCGTCGGTCACCCACATAAAACAAGTAGCCCAAGACCTGGACCCGGTCACGTTGCTGGCCGTCCCCCAGCAGGGCGGCCACCGGTACCCCCAAAAACTGCCCCAGCAAATCCAGCAGCGCACTTTCCACCGCGGTCACCGCATGGATGGCCACCCGCAGGTCAAAGGTTTGCTTGCCCCGCCCGCCTTGGTCCAGGCCCGAGAACTTTTCGCGCAAACGGTTGAGCAAGCGGTTCCAGTCCCCAATGGCACCGCCCTCGATCAAACCGCGCGCTGCCTCCAAGGTGTTGCGGATCTTCTCCCCGCCGGGCACCTCGCCCACGCCCGTGTGCCCGGCGCTGTTGGTGAGGATGACCAGATTGCGGGTGAAAAATGGACCGTGCGCCCCGCTCAAATTGAGCAACATGCCGTCGTGCCCGGCCACTGGCACCACGCGCATGTGGGTGATGACGGGTGTGCCGGAACTGGCAGGGGTGCTTGGGGCGCTGGACAGGGGGTTGATTGCGTTAGACATCGTACAAGTTAATTCAGGAAAGTGGTTGAGGGGGCTGGGTTTGGCTTTTGCGCAGCCGCTCGCGGCTGTTGCTCAGGTGGGTGCGCATGGCGGCGCGGGCGGCTTCCGGGTCGTGGTGGCGGATGGCGCTCAAAATGCTTTCGTGTTCGGCATGCACTTTTTGCAGGTAATTGAGCCGTCCTTCGGGCGCGGTTTGCGCGGTGTTGAGGCGCGCGCGCGGTATCACCATGGTGCCCAAATACCCCATCAGGTCGGCAAAGTGACGGTTGTGGGTGGCGCGGGCCACCTCCATGTGAAAGGCAAAGTCAGACGGCACGGCATCGCTGTCTTGGCCCAGGGCGGATTGAAACTCGTCCAAGGCCGACTGCATTTGGACCAGTTGCGCTTCGGATCGCCGCAAGGCGGCCAAGCCGGCGGCCTCGGTCTCCAAGCTGATGCGCAGCTCCAATAAAGCGATCACATCGTCCACCATGGCCAGGTCCACGCTGCCCAGGCTGAAATTGGCGCTTTCGCGCGCGGGCAGCACAAAGGTGCCAATGCCGTGACGGGTCTCCACCACGCCGGCGGCTTGCAGGCGCGACAAAGCCTCGCGCACCACGGTGCGGCTGACCTCGAACTGGGCCATGATTTCGGTCTCGCTGGGCAGTTTGTCGCCTGCTTGCCAATGGCCTTGTTGCACCCGCTCGGTCAGTGATGCCACGATTTCGCCGACCAAGCCGCCGGGGCGGCGCAACCGCATGGCGGCGCTGGCCGCGGCCATTGGGGGTGGCGTAGAACTAGGGGTTTGCCTTGATACCATCTGTGAGCCCTTGACCTCAGAATGAAACGAGATACACTTTAAGTTAACAGACAACCGACAACTTCATGGCAACTGTAACAAAGCCTTTGGCAAAGGCCAAGCCCTTCAACCTGGGGTGGTCAAGCGCCCCAGCACCCCGCTTCCCCACATGAGCATGCCCCCTTCACACCACCGTTTATTGCTCACCGGCGCTGCCGGTGGCCTGGGCCAGGCCTTGCGCGGGCGGCTCAAGGCCAATTGCCAGGTTTTGCGTTTGTCCGATGTGGTGGACCTGGGCGCACCGCAGGCCGGGGAAGAGGTGTTCACCGCCGACCTGGCCGATGCCCCAGCGGTCCAGGCCATGATGGCCGGTGTGGATGCGGTGGTGCACCTGGGCGGTGTGTCCACCGAGCAGCCCTGGTCGCCCATCTTGCAAGCCAATATCGTCGGCATGTACCACTTGTATGAGGCCGCGCGGGTGCATGGGGTGCGCCGCGTGGTGTTTGCCAGCTCCAACCATGTCACCGGTTTTTACAAGCAGGGGCAAACCATCACCGCCGACGACCCGCCGCGCCCCGATGGCTTGTATGGCCTGAGCAAGGCCTTTGGGGAAGACCTGAGCCGCTTTTACTTTGACCGCTATGGCATCGAAACCGCTTGCGTGCGCATTGGCTCGTCGTTCCCCGAGCCGCGCGACCGCCGCATGTTGGCCAGTTGGCTCAGCTACGACGACTTGCACCGCCTGATCACCGCTTGTTTGACCACCCCGGTGTTGGGGCACAGCATCATTTTTGGCATGTCCAACAACGCCGTCACCTGGTGGGACAACAGCCGCGCACGCCACATCGGCTATGTGCCCCAAGACAGCTCAGATGTGTTTCGCGAGCGCATCTACCAAAACACGGCCGAGCCCGATTTGAACGACCCAGCCGTTCAATTCCAAGGCGGTGCGTTCGTGAAGATGGGCCCCATGTGAGCTGCCCCTCTCGTCAATTTTCACCACCCTTTCACAACAGGAGACAACCATGAAAAAGCGACAACTCGTTCAATGGATCGCGGCCAGCTTGGCCATTGGTGCTTCGGCCTTTGGCTTTCAGGCCCAGGCCCAAAGCAAGATGGTGCTCAAAGCATCCGACGTGCACCCCTTGGGCTACCCCACGGTAGAGGCCATTGTGCGCATGGGCAAAAAACTCGAAGCCGCCACCAACGGTCGCATCTCCATCCAAATGTTTCCCTCCATGCAATTGGGTGGCGAGAAAGAAATGATCGAGCAAGCCCAGGTGGGCGCTTTGCAAATCGCGCGCATTTCGGTGGGTGCCATGGGCCCGGTGGTGGACGAGGTCAATGTGTTCAACATGCCCTTTGTGTTCCGTGATGAAGCCCACATGCGCAAGGTCATCGACGGCCCCATCGGCCAAGAACTGCTCGAGCGCATGACCAATGGCCCGGGCTCGCGCTTGGTGGCCCTGGGCTGGATGGACGCAGGCACCCGCAACGTTTACGCCAACAAGCCAGTGACCGCGCCCGCTGACCTCAAGGGCATGAAGATCCGCATGATGGGCAACCCCTTGTTTGTGGAGACCATGAATGCCATGGGCGGCAATGGCGTGGCCATGGGCATGAACGAGCTGTTCCCTGCCTTGCAAACCGGCGTGGTCGATGGGGCCGAAAACAACCCGCCCACATTGCTTGCGCAAAACCACTACACGGTGACCAAGGTGATGAGCCTGACCGGCCACCTGATCATTCCCGAGATTTTTGTGTTCTCCAAAAAATCTTGGGAAGGCCTGAGCAAAGACGACCAGGCGCTGGTCCGCAAGTTCTCGGCCGAGGCGCAAATTGAGCAGCGCAAACTCTGGGACGACTACACGCGTGAGGCCGAAACCAAGCTCAAAGGCCTGGGCGTGCAATTTGTACCCGCTGACAAAACCGCGTTCTTCAAAGCCACCCAACCGATCCGTGACAAATACGGCTCCAAGTACGCGGCTTTGATCAAACGTATCCAAGACACCAAGTAAGCGGCACATCCCCCACGTGGTCCGAGGCTAGCCGCCCGGGCCACGTTTATTTTTGAAGGCCCAGGCCATGACCCTCAAACAAGCTTATGCCCAAGCCATGGAATGGTTTTACATGGCCTGCATCGTGCTCTCCGGCACGGCCCTGGTGGTGATCACCTTGATCATCCCTTATGGGGTGTTCATGCGCTATGTGATGAACAACCCCCAGTCTTGGCCAGAGCCCGCTTCGGTGGTGATGATGGTGTTCTTCTCCTTCATCGGGGGCGCTGCGATTTACCGCGCCAATGTGCACATCGCCGTGGAGTCTTTGCTCAATGCCGTTGCGCCGCGCACCCGTTCTGCCATGTTGGTGGGGGTGGAGTTGTGCATGGCCGCCATGTCCCTCTTCATGCTGATTTATGGCGTGCAGTTGTGCCAAATCACCTGGCAACAGTCGATGGCTGAATTCCCGGGCTTGCCAGTGGGCCTGGTGTATGCGCCCATTCCGTTGGCAGGCGCTTTGACCTTTTTGTTCTTGATCGAACGGGTCTGGGTGGGGCACCCGTCGGCCGACTCGGTGATGTACAGCGATGAAGCGGTGGAACTGGAGTAAGCCATGGACGTATTGATACTGCTCGGTTCTTTCACCCTGTTGTGCGCCTTGGGCGTGCCCGTGGCTTACGCCTTGGGTTTGTCGGCCATTTGCGGGGCCTTGTGGATCGATCTGCCGCTGGAGGCGATCATGCTCAAGATCTCGGACGGCACCGACGATTTTTCGCTGCTGGCCATTCCGTTTTTTGTGCTCGCTGGCGGCATCATGGCCGAGGGGGGCATGGCCAATCGCTTGATCAACCTGGCCAAGGTGTTTGTGGGTTTCATCCGCGGTGGCTTGGCCCTGGTCAACATCATGGCCTCGACCTTGTTTGGTTGCATCTCGGGCTCATCGGTGGCCGATACCTCGGCCATCGGTTCGGTCATGATCCCGCAAATGGTCAAGGCCGGTTTTCCCCGTGTGTTTGCCACCAATGTCACCATTTGTGGCTCGGTCCAGGCCCTGATGATCCCGCCTTCACACAACGCGGTCATCTACTCGCTGGCCGCCGGTGGCACGGTGTCGGTGGCGCATTTGTTTTTGGCTGGCATCTTGCCAGGCCTGTTGTTTGGCCTGTGCCTGATTGGCTTGGTTTTGTGGACCTCGCACAAGCGCGGCTACCCCAAGGGTGAGCCGGTGGCCCTCAAAGACATTCCCAAAATCGTCACCGATGCGCTGTGGGGTTTGGTCACCATCTTCATCATCATGGGGGGCATTTTGTCGGGGGTTTTCACACCCACCGAATCGGCCGCCGTCGCTTGCGTGTATGCGTTTTTGGTCACCTTTTTGGTCTACCGCGACTACAAATGGAGCGAGTTGCCGCGCATGGTGCACCGGGTGGTCAAAACCGTGTCCATGGTGATGATGCTGATCGGTTTTTCTGTGGCCTTTGGTTACATGATGACCTTGATGCAAATACCGGCCAAGATCACCATGTTCTTTTTGAGCATCTCAGACAACAAATATGTGTTTTTGTTTCTGGTGAACTTGCTGCTGTTGCTGCTGGGCACCTTCATGGACCTGGCACCCATGCTGCTCATTTGCACGCCCATCTTCATGCCGGTGATTGCCAAATTGGGCATTGACCCGGTGCACTTTGGCATGATCATGATTTTGAACCTGGGCATTGGGCTGATCACCCCACCGGTGGGGCCCACCTTGTTTGTGGGGTGCGCGGTGGGCAAGGTCACGATGGAGCAAGTCTCCAAAGAGTTGTGGCCGTTTTATGGGGCCATGTGCATGGCCTTGCTGCTGGTCACCTATGTGCCTGCCTTGTCCCTGTGGTTGCCGGGCCTGATGAAATAGACCGGCCATGGCCACCGTCTTGGTCACCCACCCTGCGGCGCGTTTGCCCACCTACTTTGGTGAGCGCGCGCTGAATGAATTGCGCGGCTTGGCGCAGGTGCGGCTCAACCCCAGCGATCAAGATTGGGAAGGCCCGGCCTTGATCGCCGCCGCCCAAGGCTGCGATGTGGTCATCGCCTACCGGCAAACCCCATTTGATGCGGCGGTATTGGCCGCCTTGCCGCAGCTGTTGGCGGTGTGCCGCTGCGCCATGGACATCCGCACCATCGATGTGCCAGCCGCATCGCGCCACGGCATTTTGGTGACCCGTGCCAGCGCAGGTTTTGGCACCGCGGTGGCCGAGTGGGTGATGGGCGTGTTGATCGATGCCTCGCGCCACATCAGTGCCGCACGCTTGCAGTACCGAGCGGGTGAACCGGCCCAGGCCTTGATGGGCAAAGAACTGAAAGGCACCACCTTGGGGGTGGTGGGCTACGGCCACATTGGGCGACAAGTGGGCGTTTTGGCCCAGGCCTTTGGCATGCAGGTGTTGGCCCATGACCCGCATGTCCAGCAAGCCGAGGTCGGGGTGTCCTTGGTGCCCTGGGCGCAATTGCTGCGCGAGAGCGACCATGTGGTGTGCCTGGCCCCGGCGAATGCCCAAACCGAACATATGTTCAATGCCGATGCATTTGCCCGCATGAAAGCGGGCGCATGTTTCATCAATGCCGCGCGCGGTCAATTGGTGGATGAGCAGGCTTTGCGCCACGCTTTGGACCATGGCCATTTGGGCGGCGCGGCCATGGATGTGGGCTCAGGCCCGGACCAAACCCCGCGCTTGGACTTGGCCCAGCATCCCAAGGTCATTGCCACGCCGCACATTGGCGGGCTCACCCCCGCAGCCACCGAGCACCAGGCCCTGGAGACCGTGGCCCAAACCCGGGCCATTTTGCTAGGCCAGTGCCCAGTCGGTGCCGTCAATGCCGAGCATGCCCTGCGCTGGCGTGCGGCCACCCCATCGCCTTGAAGGACTCATTTTTTCCATGATCCCGACCAGCCCTTTGTTGATTGCCATGCACCCCCAGGACAACGTGGCCATTGTGGCCAACGACGGGGGTTTGCCAGCGGGCCAACGCTTGCCCGGGAACGGCCCTGGCGCGGGCTTGCTGTTGCGCGACAAAGTGCCGCAAGGGCACAAGGTGGCACTGGTGGACCTGCCCGCCGGTGCGGCCGTGCGCCGCTACAACGTGGTCATTGGGCATGCGGCCCGCGACCTGCCAGCGGGCAGTTGGGTGCACGAGCGCGTGTTGCACATGCCCGATGCCTGTGGCTTGGACGACTTGCCAAAGGCCACCGCACCCAAGCCCGACTGGGCCCCTTTGACGGGTCATACCTTTGAGGGCTATCGCAATGCCGATGGCAGCGTGGGCACGCGCAATATTTTGGCCATCACCACCACGGTGCAATGTGTCACTGGGGTGGTGGAGTTCGCGGTGCAACGCATTCGCCAAGAATTGCTGCCGCAATATCCAAATGTGGACGATGTGGTGGGCTTGTCGCACAGCTATGGCTGTGGCGTGGCCATTGACGCGCCCGATGCCGTCATCCCCATCCGCACCTTGCGCCACATCAGCATGAACCCCAACTTTGGCGGCGAGGTGATGGTGGTGAGTTTGGGCTGCGAAAAACTCCAGCCCGAGCGCCTGTTGCCACCGGGCAGCATCCCGGTCCACGATGCACGCTCAAGTGATACCGATGCAGCGCTGGACGTGGTGTGTTTGCAAGACGAGGGCCATGTGGGCTTCATGAGCATGATCGACAGCATCTTGCGCCAAGCCCGGGTGCACCTGGAACGCCTGAACCTGCGGCGGCGCGAAACCTGCCCCGCCTCGGATTTGGTGGTGGGCGTGCAATGCGGTGGCAGCGATGCGCTCTCAGGCGTGACCGCCAACCCGGCGGTGGGTTTTGCCACCGACTTGCTCGTGCGCGCTGGCGCATCGGTGATGTTCTCCGAGGTCACCGAGGTGCGCGACGGCATCGCCCAGTTGACCGCCCGCGCGGCCACCCCCGAAGTGGCCGATGCCATGGTGCGCGAGATGGCCTGGTATGACGCTTATTTGCAGCGCGGCGCGGTTGACCGCAGTGCCAACACCACACCGGGCAATAAATCGGGGGGCTTGTCCAACATCGTTGAAAAAGCCATGGGCTCCATCGTCAAGTCGGGCAGTGCCCCGATTGCGGGCGTGCTGGCACCGGGCGAGAAGCTGCGCCAAAAGGGATTGATCTATGCCGCCACCCCGGCCAGCGACTTCATTTGTGGCACTTTGCAAGTGGCCGCAGGCATGAACCTGCACATCTTCACCACCGGCCGGGGAACACCTTATGGCTTGGCCCCGGTGCCGGTGATCAAAGTGGCCACCCGCAACGATTTGGCCCGCCGCTGGCACGACCTGATGGACATCAATGCCGGTCGCATCGCCACCGGAGAGGCCAGCATCGATCAAGTGGGCTGGGAGTTGTTTGAGCACATGCTGGCCGTGGCCAGTGGGCGCAAAACCTGGGCCGAGCATTGGGGTCTGAAAAACGATTTGGTGCTGTTCAACCCGGCACCCATCACCTGACTTTTGCAGCGCCTTGTTATCCTTGGCTTTTGTGTCCAACGGCCCGCCATGTCTGTCGCATCCGATTCCCCGTCTCCTGCTGCCCATCCGGTGCAGCGCAAATCCGTCCACTTGCGAACCATCCAATGTGAGGGTTTTGAACGCGAAGATGGCCTGGTGGACATCGAGGGCACGCTCACCGACACCAAGCCGATCGATTTGCAACTCAAGACCAAGCCGGTATCGGCCGGACAGCCCATCCACCTGATGAAGCTGTGCCTGACCATTGACCGCGAGCGGCTGATCCACGCCGTCCAGGTGCAAACCCTGGCCTCACCGTATGCCGTGTGCCGCGAAATCGGACCCAGTTACCAACAATTGGTGGGTTTGCGAATCGAACCCGGCTTCAACATGGCGGTCAAGCGCATGTTCAAAGGCGTGCTGGGTTGCACCCACATCACCGAATTGCTGCCGGTCATGGCCACCACGGCCTATCAAATCTTGTGGTCGCGTGCCGACGATGACCCACAGGCCCAAGCCCAAGGCGGACAAACCCAATCCTCGGCCCTCAATGGTTGCCATGCCCTGAGCTTTGAGGGCGAGGTGGTCAAACGCTATTTCCCTCAGTGGTTGCCCCACACCTCTTGAGCGGTTTCGATGACCAAGCGCAGCTTGCTGCGCTGGTCTTCGACGGCGATGTTGTTGCCGTGCACGGTGCTGGAAAAACCGCACTGGGGTGACAGCGCGAGTTGCTCCATGGGGGCGAACTTGGCGGCCTCGTCGATGCGCCGCTTCAAGCTGTCTTTGCTCTCCATCGCGCCAAACTTGGTGGTCACCAAACCCAGCACCACCAGCTTGCCCTTGGGCAAAAAGCGCAAGGGGCGGAAGTCGCCGCTGCGGTCATCGTCGTACTCCAGGAAGTACGCGTCGATGTCCATCTCGGAGAGCAGCGCCTCGGCCACGGGTTCGTAGTTGCCTGCGGCCGCATGGGTGCTCTTGAAGTTGCCCCGGCACAGGTGCATGGCCAAGGTCATGCCCGCGGGTTTTTGCGCCACCACTTTGTTGATGAAGGCGGCGTAGCGGTGGGGCAGCTCATTGGGGTCGTCCCCGCGCTGGCGCGCGGCTTCGCGCATTTTGTCGTCGCACAAATAGGCCAGGTTGGTGTCGTCCATTTGCACGTAGTTGCAGCCCGCTGCAGCCAGCGAGCGCAGCTCGTCGCCATAGGCCTTGGCCACGTCGTCGTAGAACACCGGGTCGAGCTCGGGGTAAGCGGTCTTGCTGATGCCGCCGCGCCCGCCGCGAAAGTGCAGCATGGTGGGCGAGGGGATGGTCACCTTGGGCGTGTGGCCCGCGCTCACCTGGGACTTCAAGTAGTTGTAGTCATCCCCTTGGATGCATTTGTCGTGGGTGATTTTTCCCACCACCCGAATGGCCGGCGGTGCCGGTTCTTGGCTGCCATCGGGGTTGAGCACCGACACCGGTATGTCGGTGGCCACGCCGCCGAGTTGCTCTAAAAAGTCGATGTGAAAGTAGGTGCGGCGAAACTCGCCATCGGTGATGGCTTTGAGGCCCACGCTTTCTTGAAAGCGCACGATTTCGGTGATGGCCTTGTCTTCGACCGCGCGCAATTGCTCGGCGC
>JACCDX010436410.1_pt1 | contig 56217 bp, 52 predicted proteins | sample 7449681 | NCBI WGS metagenome assembly JACCDX01 (sample SAMN15323450, study PRJNA562643) | freshwater metagenome | isolation source: river surface water | place: USA:Blue River Watershed | collected 2017-08-18
ATCCTTGAATGTAGCCATCCGTTTCTAAGCGTTTCAATCGGTCATGCGTAGGACTAAGAGATAGATTCACCTGTTCAGCAATTTCCTTGATTGTTTTTTGGCTATTCACCTGAATAATTTTTAAAATCTGCAGATCTAGGCTATCTAAATTTGATTTAATCGCCATAAAGTTTTCGGTTTATAAGTAATTAATGACCAATTTTTGGAAATATTTTCTTCAAAATTATAATTATTTATACAATTTTCCTTATTTAATGGATATATGCCATAAATTTTATGGCTGTGTATATATTTGCTATGTATTATACTTCATCAAAGGTAACGGCCAGCGAATTTTTCGTTGGCTGTTCTTTTTTAAACCTAACCAAATCATGATTATAGCCGTTCCCAAAGAAATTAAAAAACAAGAATCGCGCGTTGGACTTACACCTGCCGGTGTTCAAAGTTTGATTGCCGCTGGCCACCAAGTATACATAGAAACCCAAGCAGGTTTGGGTTCTGGATTTAGTGATTCAGCTTATGAGCTCGTAGGTGCCAAAATCCTAGGCACTCCCCAAGAGGTGTATGCCATCGCGGATATGATTGTTAAAGTAAAGGAGCCCTTGGCTTCTGAATATCCTCTCATCAAGCCAAAGCAAATTCTATTTACCTACTTTCATTTTGCCGCATCGAAAGAACTGACACATGCCATGATTGAAAGTAAGGCAACGTGCATCGCTTACGAAACCGTCGAATTAGCCGACAGATCTTTGCCCTTATTAACTCCGATGTCGGAAGTTGCTGGTCGGATGGCCATCCAAGTAGGTGCTTATTTTTTAGGCAAACCACAAGGTGGAAAAGGTAAAATGCTTGGCGGTGTGCCCGGAGTAAAGCCTGCTAATGTATTAATTCTGGGTGGTGGGGTCGTAGGTACCCAAGCTGCCCGTATGGCTGCCGGTTTAGGTGCTAATGTCACCATCATGGATACTAATCTAGCTCGTTTACGCTATTTGAGTGATGTCATGCCTGCCAATGTACATACCCAGTATTCTACATCCCATGCCATTCAAGAGCATTTACCTCACGTAGATCTAGTTGTAGGTGCCGTGCTGCTTCATGGAATTAAGGCACCACACCTCATTAAAAAGGAAGATTTAAAACGCATGCAACCAGGTACGGTGTTGGTCGATGTAGCTGTGGATCAAGGTGGTTGTATTGAAACATGTCATCCAACTACCCACGAAGATCCAGTCTATGAAGTAGACGGAATTTTGCATTATTGTGTTGCTAATATGCCAGGTGCAGTGCCGCAAACGTCCACGATGGCGCTGACACAAGCTACGTTACCTTACGTACTTTTATTAGCGAATCAAGGGTACCAAGATGCTTGTTCGTCTAATGAGGCGCTAAATAAAGGTTTGACAATCTATGATGGGAAGTTATACCATCCTGGTTTAGCGGCTGCTTTCTCGTTGTAGTTAGAGGAAAAAATTGGCGTGAAAGTTGACAAGAAACACCTCATGCGTCGCACGGGTGATGGCGGTGTAAAGCCAACGAATATATTCGGCATCCACTTGTTCCTCTTTTAAATAGCCTTGATCGATAAAAACAGCTTTCCATTGGCCACCCTGAGATTTATGGGTGGTCAATGCGTAAGCAAATTTAACCTGTAACGCATTCAAATACGGGTCTTTTCGGATTGCCTCCGTGCGCTCTTTTTTCTTTTGAATGTGCGCATAATCCTCACAAACAGAATCATACAGCTTTTTATTCGCCTCCTTACTTAAGGCAGACTCAGATGAGTGCAGGGTGTCGAGCATGATTTTGGCTTCCACTTCCGGATGCTCCTCATAATCACAAAGCCGCAAGCTTACTGTCAAGAACCGCATTCCATGCATTTCTTCCTCTCGCTTGATTTTCATGATTTCCACAAAGTCACCATTGGCCAAGAATCCAGCTGGAGAATCTTCGTCTAACCAATGGTAATTATTACGCACGATCATTAATAAATCTCCCGATGAAATCTCATCTTCTTGATACAAAATAGTCCGCCGAACAAACTCATTAAATTGAACTGCACTCTTATTGGATCGCGTTAATACAATCGTTTCCTCTTTCCCAAATTTCCGATAGGCATACTGCATCCCATCCTCCATTTTTTCCCCCGTCATGCGGAAAAAGTCTTTAAAGGAAGCCGTGTTAAACTTGATCGCTGTGGAGTTTTGAGCTAATAAACCACGTAGGTTTGTTGCATTGTACAATATCCCGGAGTGAATATCCTGGCGCATCACATCTGTTAGTTCATGCTCCTTAACCTCCATATGAAATTCTTTCGCAATGTAATCCGCGGAAAGGGCAGGCGAAAGGATTTTACCAATGGGCGGTAATTGTGCCGTATCACCCACAAAGATTAGCTTATTGCCTGTATGTCCATTTTCAGGATTGGTAAAGACATATTCAATTAAATCGGTCAATAAACTATTTTGGCCAAAATCAGAATCATCCGTTATCATGGATGCTTCATCAACAATGAACACAGTATTCGTGGCGTAGTTCGGCATGCGTTGAAAGGATAAAGTTCCCGAATGTGGGTTGCTTACCTGTCTGTAAATTTTTTTGTGGATGGTAAATGCCTTCTTTTTGGAGTAATTGGCCATCACTTTCGCAGCACGGCCCGTAGGTGCTAAAAGCTGCGTTTTATAACTGAAAGTACCTAAAATCTTAATTAAGGTAGAAATGACAGTGGTTTTACCCGTTCCTGCGTATCCTTTGATGATGAATGTTAAAGCAGACCACTCATCTTCGTTGACAATAAATTTATCTAATTGCGAAAACAATGCCGACTGCGATGGCGTCGGTTCGAAGGGAAATTTTTGATTTAGTAAGAAAGCTGGGCTTTTGGCAATACTCATAAGGTAAATTTACACAATAGCCCCGGGTAGCGCAATGGAGTTTTCGATTGAAAGCGGACGAAAAACATTAATCAAGCAAATTCGCTCGTATTGATCTAATTCAGAAACTAAAATATCAGTTTCTTCTACTTGATCCTCAATCAATAAGCGGGCACGTGTCGTTCCCCAATGCATCGGAGCTTCTGGTGTATACCAAACACCATCTTTCAAGAAAGCTAAATTAGCAATGGTGCAGTCCTGAATAATTCCATCTTTATGAAAGATCACTTCATCGGCTGAGGGGTGTGCCTCCAATATATGCTGAAAAAATCCTCTTTCAGCCCATTTGAAGCCATAATCAATCTCGCCGCTATCCACCAACGTGAATTTTTGAATCACTTTAGCTTCATATGGGAATAGCTCCACAGTTTGTGGATCCTCCATATATGTAATCCGTAAGCGATGTATGCCATCTTTCGGTAAGTCAATTTTTGATATTTCATCCGGTACATCAAAGGGTTCCCATTCCGAGAAAAAGGCATCAAACGTTTCGTTGACACGCATTTGATGGAAGTCAAGATGAAGAGCCTGACCATTTTGCACACAAATAGTTTCTAAAAATGAAAACATATTAAAATGGGAGATATACTTTTTGAATGAGTTCGTTGTATTCTTTTTCAAGTTCCGAAAAAACGGTAATTCCACCGCCACTTTTGAAAATCAGTTGGCCCGATTTATGTTCAATAAATCGAATCATGACGCCAGAATCTACATTTTGGCCATCAAATTCACCCATGATTCCTGTGTAAAAGCCACGATCATATTGCTCAGCCTCAGCGATGATTTGCATCGTAGAGGCTTTTGGAGCTCCTGTGATGGAGCCTGCAGGTAATAATTCACGCAAAATAGATCCAATTTTTCCCTGTAATTCGGGAAGAAGAAATCCTGAAATTTGCGATGACATTTGCCACAAATCACCCTCGTTCGTTTTTACCTGTTCCGTGTATTTATAGAAATCTACTTGAATGGGGAAGGCCACCCGACTTAAATCATTACGGATTAGGTCCACAATCGTGGCGTGTTCCGCTTGTTCTTTTTGATCTGCCATTAAGGTGTCTTTGGACGGATTTAATCGTACAGAAGACGTTCCCTTCATCGGATAACTATATATTTTGTGATCCTTAATTTGAATAAAGCATTCAGGGGAAAAAACGATGAATTCCTCCGCACATTTCATTTTGTAAGCGGCATGTGCTTGTTCAAAAATGGTTTGCAGAGGCACATCAACTTGAATAGGTGTTTCAGCCGTTAAATTAACCAAAAACGAATTTCCCTTTTTTAGTTCCTGTTGGACATATTCAAATTTGTGCCGATAGGTTTCAAGGGAAATGGGAGATTTTACAAAATGCACCGACTGCCCTCTATCACTTGGTTTTTGTCGGATTTGAATTTGTATACCTAGTTTTTCAGCTTCTTGCTTGGAACCTGCCCAGGCCTGCGTACCATCATAATTGATGAAAAATTGGAAGGGTATACTTAGCATCCCCCACGTATCCATTTGTTCAGATACTTCTGTAAAAGGTACGAGGGGAATGGATGGAAACATCCTATAAATAGTTATGCGCTAATTCAAGAACTTTAGCTAATCCAGCAGGGTTTTGTCCTCCAGCTGTGGCTAAAAAGGCTTGGCCGCCACCGCCACCTTGCACTTCTTTCGCTAATTCGCGAACAATGGTTCCGGCATTTAGTGATTTTGACTCCACTAAATCTTTTGAAATGGCTAAGGCTAAACTGGCTTTGCCGTCAATTTCACTTACGAGTAAACAGAATAAACTTCCAGCTTCTGTTTGCAAATCAAATGCTACATTTTTCAAGGCGTCAGCATTGGGAACGTTTACCTGAGCGATTAAAGCTGGTATTCCTGATGCTGAACTAATTTGTTTAACTAGCTCAGATTTTAAACCTCCGATTTCTTTAGCTTGGTAGTTGGCAACCGTTTTTTGCAAGCTATTCGCTTGTTCAATCAAGCTCGCTACCGCCTTCACCAAATCTTTAGGAGCCTTTAATAAAGCATTTAATTCACTAATTACAGCCTCTTGCTCGCTTAAAAGCGCATAGGCTTGTTGGGACGTAATCGCCTCAATCCGACGAACACCCGTCGCAACGGATGTTTCCGTAATGATTTTACATAAACCTATTTCACCAGTTGATGGCACGTGTGTACCTCCACAAAGTTCAACCGAATAGTTCTTGTCAAAGGTAATGACACGAACAAAATCGCCATATTTTTCACCAAACAACGCCATGGCTCCTTTTTCTTTCGCCTGAGCGATTGGAACATTTCGTTCTTCCACTAAAGGAATATTTTCGGCAATTTTGGCATTAACGATTTGTTCAATTTGTTGAATTTCTTCGTCGGTGACTTTTTGAAAATGTGAAAAGTCAAAACGCAACAAGGCCTCATTGACGAGGGATCCTTTTTGTGCCACGTGCTTACCTAATACTTCTTGTAAAGCGGCTTGCAATAAATGCGTAGCCGTGTGGTTTTGTGTAATTGTTCTTCTTCGGTGGGTATTAATCTGAGCGATCACCTCTGCATCTCCAGCTACTTGTTCAATGCGCGCATCACTTAAAAAATGAACGATTAAGTCATTCTCTTTTTTAGTGTCAAGTACCTGTAATGTAATCCCAGATGGGTTGAACGTCAAGGTTCCTGTATCACCTACCTGTCCGCCTGATTCTGCATAGAATGGAGTTGTTTCTAGGACAACTTTATATTGTACGCCACCTTTATTTTGAATCTTTTGATATTTTAAAACCTGTGTGTTTGTTTGGGTTTCATCGTAGCCTACAAATGAAACTTCTTCTCCTTCACGGACAATCATCCAATCTTCGGCACTTGCTCCTGCATCTTTACGTGAGCGTGCTTTTTGTTCTTGTAAAGCCTTGTTGAATCCAGCTTCGTCAATATCCATGCCTTTTTCACGTGCAATTAACGCCGTTAAATCTATCGGGAATCCGTAGGTATCATTCAGTTCGAATACGTCATCGCCTGAAAGAATTTTGCCGGAACAGTCTTCCATTAATTTATCAAGTCGAATTAGACCTGTGGATAAGGTGCGCAAGAAAGATACCTCCTCTTCGTAAATCACTTTGGCAACAAATGCTTCTTGGGCAATTAGTTCGTCAAATACACCGGTGAATTGTTTGGCCAATAGAGGAACTAATTCGTGCATAAAAGGCTCTTTGAAGCCTAGATAAGTATAGCCGTAACGAACAGCCCGACGTAATATACGGCGGATAACATAGCCAGCTTTGGCATTAGATGGCAACTGGCCATCAGCTATACAGAAAGCGATGGCACGAATATGGTCAGCAATGACGCGTAATGCGATATCTGCCCATTTTTCATCCCCGTATTGCTTGCCTGCTTTTTGAGCAAGATATTGAATCGTTCCTTGAAAAACGTCGGTATCGTAATTCGATTGCTTGCCTTGAATTGCCATGCAAAGGCGTTCAAAACCCATGCCCGTGTCGACATGTTTATTGGGTAGTGGAACTAATGAACCGTCCGACATACGCTCAAATTGCATGAATACATTGTTCCAAATCTCAACGACTTGCGGATGATCTGCATTGACTAAGGATTTTCCGGATACTTTGGCAACCTCGTCTGCATCCCGTAAATCAATATGGATTTCTGAGCATGGTCCGCACGGGCCTGTTTCGCCCATTTCCCAGAAGTTATCTTTTTTATTTCCGTAGATGATACGGTCTTCACCCACGATCGCTTTCCAGATATCGAAAGCTTCTTGATCGAAAGGTACACCATCTTTTTTATCACCTTCAAAAACGGATACATAGATACGGTCTTTGGGTAATTTGAATACTTCTGTCAGTAATTCCCAAGACCATGTAAGCGCCTCTTGTTTGAAATAATCACCAAATGACCAATTACCAAGCATTTCAAACATGGTATGATGGTAGGTATCGAATCCTACATCTTCCAGGTCGTTATGCTTTCCTGAAACGCGAAGACATTTTTGCGTGTCTGCGATACGTTTCGAAGGAGGTGTTCCGTTACCCAAGAAAAAATCCTTGAATTGGGCCATACCCGAATTATTGAATAATAGGGTAGGGTCATTCTTAGCTACCAATGGGGCTGAAGGAACAATTAAATGGCCTTTAGATTGAAAAAAATCTAAGAACTGTTGGCGGATCTCCGAAGAAGTCATTTGGGCTAATTTTGGTAATGGATTGGTTTAATGCGTCCTCTTGTTTATTTTTGTTTAGACAAGAATCGCAAAATTAGGTTTTTTTGTTGATTTTATTGATTCCTCGAATGGATTTAGATAAGCAATATTATTCGATTTCTGAAGTAGCTAAGCTATTTAAAGTCAATACATCCAAATTGCGGTATTGGGAAGCACAATTTCCACACCTCTTACCTAAGCGTACGGGCTCCGGAATTCGCAAGTATACGCCGGTAGATATTGAAAAAATCAAGGTGTTAGTGGACATGATCGATGTCAAGGGTCTAACCATTGAAGGAGCTAAACAAGCGCTAAACAACAAAGGAGCTGTCAAAAACCCCAATCAGGCTGTTATAAATCAGTTGACTGATATTCGTGATTTTTTACAAGTTTTATCTCAGGAATTAGAATAGTAGGTGCGTAGTTTCGTGGAAATCCAAGTCCATGCAATTGTCCGAAAAATTCTATCAAGTCGCCCTATCACGTATTCCGCAAATTGGAGTTGTCAATGCACGAAGGCTCGTATCTTATGCGGGATCTGCTGCTGCAATTTTTCAAGCTTCACGCGCTGAACTTCAAAAAATACCCCATATAGGTCCCATTTTAGCGGAGTCTGTATTTCAAAAGACTTACTTACAGGAAGCTGAATCGATTGTTCGGGCATGCGAATCAAGTCAAATTACCATCCTATTTTATTTAGATGATGTTTATCCGGATCGATTAAAACATATCTATGATGCGCCATTGGTCTTGTATTATCAAGGAAGTTCCGATTTGAATCAAGCGCGAAGTTTAGCGGTTGTTGGTACACGGAAAGCCACTGATTATGGTAAGCGAATGACACAATCGCTCATTGAACAATCTATCGGCTGTCCGGTCGTATTTGTGAGCGGGCTTGCCTATGGAATTGATATTGAAGTGCATAAACATTGCATTGACTTAGGGCTAGAAAATATAGCTGTGCTGGCTGGTGGATTTAATTATGTTTATCCGGCTAAGCATAAGCGTTTTTTGGATCAAATGGTGCAATGTGGAGGTGTCTTGTCGGAATATCCTCTACATCAAAAGCCCGATCCACGTTTTTTCCCATTGCGTAATCGAATCATTGCTGGGATGACAGATGCCACTGTCGTCATCGAGGCAGCTGAAAAAGGAGGAGCCTTAATCACAGCAGATTATGCCAATAATTATCATCGAGAGGTATTTGCTGTCCCAGGAAATCTGGAAAAGATATTTTCAGAAGGATGCAATGCTTTAATTCAAAAACATAAAGCGACTATTTATACGAGTTGGGAAGCATTAGCCTTGCAGATGAATTGGGGAACAGCAAGCGATCGCGTGCAGCCAAAAAAAGCTTTATCATGGAACCGATTAACGGAAGATGAATCTCAAGTTATGGCTATACTCATTAAGCAAGGGGAATGCTCGTTGGATCAAATGGCCTGGCGGGCACAAAAAAAGGTAACCGATTTAGCGATTACCTTATTAAATCTGGAGTTCCAAGGTTTGGTGAAAGCCTTACCTGGTTATATGTATCGGGTAAAATAGCTTATTTACGCCATTCGCTTGGGTTCACACGCCAATCTTGCAGGGTGACCAATTGTGTTTCTGAGATGTAATCTAATTTAACCGCTTCTTCTACGAGCACATCGTAGTTGCTGAGCGTATAAAATGGGACACCCGCTTGTTTGAAATTCTCGGAAGCAATTTCAAATCCGTAGGTGAAGATGGCTACCATGCCTAACACGTCGACACCTTCCGAGCGCAAAGCATCAGCCGCTTTTAGGGAACTTCCGCCTGTAGAAATTAAATCCTCGATTAAAACGGCCTTTTGACCTGGCTGGATGCTTCCTTCAATTTGATTTCCCATCCCGTGTTTTTTAGGCTCTGGACGAACATAGCAAAATGGTAAATCTAATAAATCTGCCACTAGAGCACCTTGTGCAATGCCAGCTGTGGCAACTCCTGCAATGACATCAACGTCCTTGAAATAGCCTTTAATGGCGGCTGATAAACTATTCTTGATGTATGTTCTCGCCTCAGGATCTGAAAGAGAGATTCTATTGTCACAATAAATAGGTGATTTCCAGCCTGATGCCCAAGTAAAGGGATTGTCTGGTCGTAACTGAATCGCTTGAATACGTAATAAATGATGCGCGACTTCTTGTGAAATAGTTAAATTATGCATGCTTAAGTTTGATCTGAAATTGATTTTACAAAAATAAGTATTCAGATTATCTTATCAGTATTTAATTCTATTTTTGCCAAAATTAATATCCATTCATGGTCATTTTTATAAACGATCGCCCCATTCGATTAATCAAGAAGTCAAAAAACAGTTCGTATCCGCCGATGGAAGATTACGACGTGATTTTAGATGCCCGTTTGAAGCCGATTAAAATTGCCGACTTCAAAGGGCATACGTGCTTGTTGAATGTGGGGACAGACCAAATGGAGAAAATAATTACGGAGTTGCATGCCGACAAGCCTTTCGATTTTCATTCGTTATATATTTTAACGGATCAAAAAAAAGAACTCAAGAAGCGTATCTGCTCGCTTTATCAAGTTATTGAAGCAGCCGGTGGTGTTGTGCTTAATCCCCAAAATGATGTTCTTTGGATCTACCGCTTAGGTAAATGGGATTTGCCTAAAGGTAAATTGGAGAAAAATGAAAATTTTAGAAAAGCAGCTGTTCGTGAAGTTTTGGAGGAATGCAATGTAGTCGCTGAGCTAAATTCAAAAGTCTGTACAACCTACCATACCTATTCATTCAAGAATGAACGCATTTTGAAAAAAACAAAATGGTATGTCATGGAATCCAAGCAGACGGGAAAGTTAAAGCCACAGCTAGAAGAGAATATCGAACGCGTGGAATGGATTTCACAAGCTAAAATGAATAAAGCTGTTTCAGATACGTACAGTTCTATTCGCTATGTAATCCAACAATTCATTGTGAATCAATCTCAGATTCCGTCCAAAGTATAAGGTAAATATTCCCCAATTTCGCTTCCATAACGATGCAAATCACGAATAATCGTGGAGCTAATCGGCGCTAAGTGAGGTGAGGTAATCAAGAATACCGTTTCCAATTCTTGATTGATATGTCTGTTCACTTGAGAGATAGAGTTTTCATATTCAAAATCAGTCGTGTTTCGTAGTCCTCTGATGATAAATTTCGCGCCCACTTCCTTCGCTACATTCGCAGTCAAGTTTTGATAGGTAACTACCCGAACAGGTTTGTTTTTAAACGTTGTCTCGATGTAGTGCTTCATTTTATCTAATGAAAAATAGCGAGACTTATTTGAATTCTGACCAATACCGATCACCACCTCATCAAACAAGGTAAGCGCTCGCAAGACAATATCTTCATGTCCTTTGGTAAAAGGATCAAATGAGCCTGGGAAAAATGCTGTTTTACGCATGTTGTGAAATGGGTTCTAGTGGTATTTGTAGGTCAATCAAACCTTGAATGAGCTTGGTATTCGTACGCTCAGGCCCTTTTACTTGAAATGTTTCCGTATTCCACTGAAGTGAATACGCCTCACGAATTGAATGCAAATAAAAGGCCAATTCAGTAGGTGATTCATAAGGAAATACATTCGCTAAGTGTAATTTGCCTTGTTGGATTAAAATGGCTAATGTCGATTTTTCAAACACGTGTAACTGAATGCGGGGGTATATGTAAGCTTTTGTTTTGGCTAATTCATTTCCTAATAGGTGTGTGTACTGTATGTTTGCTATGGGGAAAGTCAAGGCTAAAAAGTCTTTCCAAACACTCGGAATTAAAAATACAAGATTTGCTTGGGCAAAATCAACCAGTTGTTCATGTACCTCATGTCCATCCAGCACATTTTCACCTAAAGCTTTTTCTAGGAATCCCAATCGATAGAGTGGGGAATCAAATTCCTGTGGAATCAATAGGAATAATTCAGTTGTTAGCTCAACAGAAACATGTTGGATTAATCTAATTTGAATGGATTGCTCTAAAAGCCATTTCTTTAGTTTAGCCACCGGAGTGTTCCATGGAAATATTTGTTCAAGTGTCTCCATTTTAAATCGAAGACCCGCTTTTTCGAGTTGGATCGAAATCGAAAGTGGAGTTTTTGCTTGAACGGGAATGGTATTTCCTTTCACTGGTTGATTTTTCAAATTGCCCGAAATTGCAAAAAAAATAGCAATTTTGATATGATTTAGCCTTTTTTTCTAGGTACAAATTGAGTAATTTTGCGCCCTATTTAATCCATTCTTTCATGCTATCAGTATCAAATGTATCCCTGCGCTTTGGGAAAAGAGTTTTATTTGAAGAAGTAAACATCAAGTTTACAGAAGGAAACTGTTACGGTCTAATTGGTGCAAATGGAGCTGGCAAGTCTACGTTCTTGAAAATTCTTTCAGGTGAGATTGAATCACAAACGGGAAGCATCAGTATGAATCCTGGTGAGCGGATGTCCATTTTAAAACAAAATCATTTCGAATTTGAAGAGTCTCCAGTGTTGCAAACGGTGATCATGGGTAATAAGCGATTGTATGACCTCATGCTTGAAAAGGATGCGATTTACATGAAAGAGGACTTCTCTGAGGAAGATGGAAATAAGGCGGCAGATTTAGAAGCTGAATTTGCAGAGTTGAATGGATGGGAGGCAGAATCTGAAGCGGCGACTTTATTAAGTGGTTTAGGGATCAAGGAAGATTTACATTACACGCTTTTGCGTGATTTAAATGGATCTGAAAAAGTTAAAGTGCTTTTAGCACAAGCACTTTTTGGTAACCCAGATATATTATTGTTGGATGAGCCTACGAACAACTTGGATATTGATTCCATTTTATGGTTAGAAGGTTTCTTGCAAAATTTCAAAAATACGGTTATTGTCGTATCACACGACCGTCATTTTCTAGATAATGTGTGTACACATATTGCTGATTTAGATTTTGGTAAAATTCAACTGTATGGAGGTACCTATACGTTTTGGTATGAGTCTTCGCAGTTAGCTGCACGCCAGCGTTCTGATCAGAATAAAAAGACGGATGAGAAGCGTAAGGAATTAGAGGAGTTTATTCGTCGATTCTCTGCCAATGTCGCTAAATCAAAACAAGCGACTTCGCGTCAAAAAATGTTGGATAAATTACAAGTTGAGGACATCAAACCTTCGTCTCGTAAGTATCCGTTTATCAATTTTAAGCCGGAGCGTGAAGCGGGGGATCAATTACTTAGCGTAGAGAATTTGTCCGCTACGACGGAAGAAGGAGTTCCTTTATTCACAAACCTTTCATTTACGATCAATAAGGGTGATAAAGTGGCATTTTTAGCGAAAGACTCGCTAGCCATTACAGCACTTTTTGATATTTTGATGGGAGAAGGAAAAGCAACTTCTGGTGAGTTCAAATGGGGAGTTACGACGACACAGACGTATTTGCCGAATGATAATGCCAACTACTTCAAGGATGATTCCATGAATTTAGTGGATTGGTTACGTCAATATTCTGTAGAAAAGGATGAGAGTTTTATTCGTGGGTTTTTAGGACGTATGTTATTTTCGGGTGAAGAAGCTTTGAAGAAATGTACAGTTATCTCTGGAGGTGAAAAGCAGCGTTGTATGTTTTCGCGTATGATGTTGTCAGGCGCAAATGTGCTCTTGTTCGATGAGCCTACGAATCACTTGGACTTAGAGTCAATTACCGCATTGAATAATGGGATGGTTGAGTTTCCTGGTACGATGTTGTTTACGTGTCATGATCACCAGCTAACCAATACGGTCGCTAATCGCGTAATCGAATTAGGCGCGAAATCTTACTTGGATAAATTGATGACATACGATGAATTCATCACAGACCCTGCGGTTAAAGCGCAGCGAGCTGCTCTATAATAAAAAAGCCCTTGAAATTTCAAGGGCTTTTTTATTTACTAGGAATGCTTATAAAATAAAGCGTGTCGATAAGAAGTTCGATTGTTGGTTCTCCACAATTTGATTGACAATATCTTTATTCAGTTGGTTCGCTTTCGTTGCCACTACGGTACGAATAGAGAACGAACGCAAGGCCGCTGTAACAGATAAGGTTCCTTCTGCAGAATCTTTACGACCTGTGAATGGGAATGAATCTGGTCCACGCTGACATTGTGCATTGATGTTCACACGCGATACTTGATTAACTGTTTCGTCAATCAATGCAGAAATTTCATTTACATCTGTACCGAAGATAGCGACTTGTTGGCCATGCGACGACTCATGAATGTAATCGATTGGCGTAGAAATATCTTCGAATGGAACAACAGGTACCACTGGGCCAAATTGCTCTTCATGCCATACCTTCATTTTGTTACTCACCGGATATAAAAGGGCAGGGAAGAAGATTGACTTAAAGTTTTCTCCGCCGTGCTTATTGATCACTGTGGCACCGTGTAATTTGGCATCTTCAATCAATTCCTTCAAATAAGCAGGTTTATTGGGTTCAGGTAGGGGTGTAATTTGTACACCAGGTTCCCACATCATGCCTAACTTTAAGGCTTCAATTTTTTCAGCAAGGCCTTTATTAAATGCTTCTGCCAAAGATTTATGGACAAAAATGATTTTGATCGCAGTGCATCGTTGGCCATTAAATGACAAGGATCCCAAGAGACATTCATTAATGGCATTGTCCAACTGTGCGCTTTCGGTTACAATCGCTGCATTTTTAGCATCCAAGCCTAAAATGGCACGCAGTCGGTTCACCTTCGGGTGCATTTTCTTCAGCTTATCAGCAACTTTTGAAGATCCAATTAACGTTAACACGTCAATTTTTCCAGATTCCATTAATTGTGGAATGATGGAATTTCCACGTCCATAGAGTGTATTAATCACACCTGCTGGGAAGGAATCCTTAAAAGCTTCCAATAATGGGTAGTGTAATAAAGTACCGTGTTTCGGTGGTTTGAAAAGTACCGTATTTCCCATGATTAATGCTGGGATAAGTGTGGTAAACGTTTCATTTAACGGGTAGTTAAATGGTCCCATACATAACACAACCCCTAGAGGGGAACGTCTTACTTGACCAATAATTCCTTCTTCAATTAAAAAAGTAGATGATGTACGATCGATATCTTTTAATGCACCGATAGTATCATAAATATATTGAACGGTACGGTCAAATTCTTTTTGAGAGTCGGCTAATGATTTGCCAATTTCCCACATGAGCAACTTGACAACTTCATCGCGTTTTTGAATCATCTTTTGTGTGAATTTCTCCACACACTCGATGCGCTGACTTACCGACATCGAGGGCCATTCTCCACGCCCATTCGAATAGGCTTTGACACCAGCGTATAAAACTTCCATGGCATCAGTCGCATCTGTAATTGGATACGATCCTATACGTTTCTGTTCGAAACCTTTATCGGTCTTAATGTAAATAGGAGACCAAACATCTTGGGTTTTCCCTGACCATTGACGCATTTCACCATTAACTAAGTATTCGCGTTGCTCAATGGGACTTGTTAGGTCAAATTCTTTTGGGATACTTGCTGCATCAGGAAACAGCTTTTCTAATTCAATTGCTTGCATTTGCTTCATCTTATTTTCGAATACAAAGTTCTATTCTTTGTAAACTGATCATGAAGTAAACACATTAATATTCAAATAGTTATAAGATTTTTAAAAAATTTAATATTTGTAAACGTTTATTTTTCAGTTTTTAAAAGAAACTTCCGTCTAATTTGATTGAGCTTGAATTTCTTTTGCTCCGTAAAACTAGCTGCATGTACATGTTCGAACATACTTTTCCAGGTAGAATATGTGTGAGCATCTTGAGAAGCGAAGCTTACTTCATCAATATTTTTTGAAACCAAATATTCGCTAAAGGTCATTTTTTTGCCAATTATGGTGGTAACGCATTAAGTAAAGAAAGGCGATTATAGCTAAAATTCCGCTCATTAGAAACGGTAAAGGTATATTATTCGTCATGCCTTGATATACTTGTCCAGCAAATATAGCCCCCAATCCAATACCCAATTCTAATGCAATATACATCGTGGCCATGGCACGACCCATATGGTTTTTGTTGGCCAAATCCGTCGTCCATGCGGCTAGGGTAGGCGTATTGAATCCCCAAGCAAAACCGAATAAGATTGCTGAACAAATAACAGTAAGCGGGCTCGGAACCATGACCATTAAGAACATCGAAGCCGCTAATACGAGTACAGAATAAAGTAGAACGGGTATACGGCCATATGTATCTGATGTTTTTGAAAAGAAGATGCGGACAACAATGGATGCAATGGTATATATTGTGAAATAGAGGCCTTTATTGTGCCATCCAATCAATTTGGTGACGTCTGGCATTATGGTGACAACTACTCCAGATGAGAACGACACAAAGAGCATGATCCAAAATACGGGAACAATGCTCGGTTCAAAAACGTCATTCCAGCCGATTTTAAATAGTTTAAATGAAAATTTAGATTTCATAGATTTCGGTAACGTTTCTTTCATCCGCATTAAAATCAATATGGAGAGAAGTGCGAATAATGAGGAAATCCAAAACATTTCCCGAAGGCCGATTTCACTGGCTAGGTAACTTCCAATGGCCGGGCCCATCGACATACCCGTGGCTGTAAAAATGCCTAATCCTCCTTGCGCTTCTCCACGACGATTTTCGGGAATGATATCAGCCACATAAGCGGCCGTCGCCGTTGGTTTTGTACCTGTGGACATGCCATGTAAAAAGCGCAAAAAAAGAAAACCTTGAACCGTATGAATGATTGGGTAAAGTCCCCCACAAAGAAAACAAACTAGCGACCCAAAGGCCATGACTGGTACGCGGCCGATATGATCCGTAAGTTTCCCGGAGAACGGTCGGCTTATTCCAGCTGTCAACGTAAACAATGCGATGGTATATCCGATATATTCTTTTCCACCGAGACTAGCTAAATAATCGGGCAATTCGGGAATAATCATCGAAAAGCTTGCCGAAAACAAGAAATTACTAAGGCAAAGTAGGGCAAAACTTAAGGTATAAATCGAACTGGGTTTTTCCATTAAATTTCTTCGATTATAGCCTTAGTCTCTTTTTTATTCATGCCCATTAAGAAGGCAGGAAGTAAAATTAAATTACAAATCATGGCCATTAGCAAGGTAATCGATACAAGAATCCCTAATGCTTGAGTTCCTTTGAATGTGGATGCCGTAAAAATAAAAAATCCAAAGAACAGAATCATTGCTGTATAAAACATGGATACTCCTGTTTTTTGTATCGTTATCTGAACTGCCTTCGCTACATTATTTGAATTCTTTAGCCATTCTTCTTTGTATCGCGTTAAAAAGTAAATGGTGCCATCACTCGAAATTCCGAACGCAATCGAGAATATCAAAATGGTGCTTGGCTTCAATGCAATATGAAAGAAGCCCATCAATCCAGCCGTAATAATCAATGGAATTAAAGAGGGTATGGTGGAGATAATCACCATTTTCCAACTCCGAAACAATAGTGCCATCAGAATACAAATAAGTATGATGGCTGTAATCGTACTTTCAATCAGGTTTGTTTGTAAATAGGCTGTTTGAAACGCATAAATCACTGAATTTCCTGTGATTTTGGCATCGTAGACACGCGAATCAGAAGCGGGTAATATTTCCCCTGACTCACTGTCGGTACGAAAAATGGAGTCAATTTTTGGCTGCAATTCATCATAAATCTTTTGAGTTTTTACCGTGCCTACATCAGCCATCTGAAAGCTAATTCGGGTAAATCGCTTGTCTTGGTCTAAGAATCCAGCAAACATATTTTGCTTACCCGCTAAGCTACCTTGGAAGTCTTTCAATTTTGAAAGTTCATCGATTCCAGGTAATGTAAAATATTTAGGATCACCCCCACGATATACTTGGTAGAGGTATTTGGTTGCTGTCAACAAAGATAATCCTTGTGTAAACTCAGGGTGTTGTCCCACAACCTTCTCGGTACGTTTGATTTTGGATAAAATTTCTGGAGAAAGTGCTCGGCCTGACTCATGGGCATCGATCGAGATTTCAAATGGCATGACACCTTTGAAATGTTTTTCGATAAATTTCAAATCCGTGTAGATCGCGTTTTCTTGGGGTAAGTCGTCAACAATATATCCCACCGCCTCAATTTTGCTAAGGCCGTACATTGAAATGACGAGTAAAATACCGATAATACTGTAAATGATTTTGCGTCGCTGAAAAACCCAAAACTCTACGCGTGTCAGAAATTTATTAATTCGTTTACTTTCAAAATGAGCTAAATCCTTTGGCTTGGGAGGTGCTAAATAGCTGAAAAATATAGGTATTAGCAGCAAGGATAAAAGGAAAGTGAACATAACATTCAAGGATGCTACAATTCCAAATTCTACGAGCAAGGCTGAACCCGTAAACGCAAAAACCCCAAATCCGATGGAAGTAGTAATGTTTGCTAAAAACAACGTACGGCCCACGGTCGCAGCACTCTTTTGTAATGACGCTTCCTTATGGTTTGTATCTGCGTAGGTTTCATGGTACTTATTTAACAAAAATATGACATTAGGAACCCCAATAACGACAATAAGCGGTGGAATTAGTCCGGATAATAGCGTGATTTTAAATCCAAAAAGTACAATTGTAGCAAGCGAAGCGATGATGCCAATCAAGATGACAATCAGGGCAAAAAAGACAACTTTTATTGATCTGAAAAAGTAAAACAGAATGAGTGATGTAACAGCGATAGCTAACAACAGAAACAGCACCAATTCATTTGTGACTTGAGACGTATATTCCGTGCGGATAAATGGCATTCCCGAATAGTGTAGCGGATTTTTTGTTTTAGCTGAATAGTTTTCACCTAGTGATTTGATTTTTTTAACTAGTGAAATTCTATTTTTATTGTTGATGGTCTTTTGATCAAGCGTAATCAACATCAAATGCACACGAAGATCTTCTGTGAAAAGGAAATTTTGATAAATCGGTAATTTGTTGATTTTGGATTTTAACGTATCTAATTCCGCTTGCGAGCTATTTGCTGATCCCGCATATAGTGGTCTTGTTTTAAAGATTTTTCTTGTAGTGTCTATATAGACTTCAGGAAGATTGGGTAATGCCAACATGGACTTGATGCCTGCCTCTTTTTTGATTTCGGTAAACAATTTATTCCATGCATCAAACTCAGCTGGTGTAAACAAATTTGGGTTTTCTAATCCGATGACCATTACATTGCCATCTTCGCCATATTTCTTCTTGAATGATTCGTACAACTGAAATTGTTCGTTCGATTGAGGGAGAATTTTGGCTAATTCATAGCTAAGCTGTATTTGACTAGCAGTATAGGCTAGCCAAATAGTTGCCAAAAACAAGGTAGCTAAGATGGCAATTTTGAATTTCAAGATTTGAACCCCAATCCAATTCCATGTCTTATTCATGCGTGTCTACTTTTAAGATTTCGGCTAAGGCTAAATCTTCGGGCGTTGTTATTTTAAGGTTGGCATAATGACCCTCCACCAAATGAATTCGTTCTCCCGCATGTTCAATCACACTGGCATCATCTGTAAAATGAGGGCTATAGCCTTTGGAAAATGCATTTTTCAGCGTATCTAGACTAAATATTTGTGGCGTTTGTATGATGCGCACATCGCTACGATTTACAGCTTTATAGGCTTTTTGTGTTTCATCCCACAGACGCACCGAGTCCTTAGATGGTACGGCTACAACGGCATTTCCGTGTATTTCTGCTTCCGAAAAAGCACGCAGGATTGTTTGTGGGTCTATTAACGGACGAACACCATCGTGAATAGCCACTAGGCAATTTGCCTGCTCGTTGATTGCTTGAATGCCATGTAGACTGGAATGAAAACGAGTTTCACCACCGGCAACTAATCGATGCGGTGTTTGTGAATGAATTTCAGGGAATTCGATTGCCAGTTTTTCCCAATAATCAAACTGATTTTCAGGCAAAACAAGAATTAGTTGGATCTCGGGAATAGCCTCTTTGAATGCGGCTAAGGTATGAAAGAGAATGGGTTTATTTTGAAGCAGTAAAAATTGCTTCGGTATCGACATATTCATGCGCTGTCCGGTACCTCCCGCAACTATTATTGCTATTTTCTTCAAAATAAACCCATTAATAATTAAATAATTAACATTACGTCACCATAGCTGAAGAAACGATATTTCTCCTTAATGGCTTGTTGGTAGGCATCCTGAACCAGATCATATCCTCCAAATGCACAAGACATCATATACAAGATTGACTCAGGTAAATGGAAGTTGGTCAATAGTGCCGTAGGGATTTTAAACTCATAGGGAGGGAAGATAAATTTATCTGTCCAAGAATCAATCGGTTTTAAATGACCGCTCGCTGAAACAGATGATTCTAAGGCTTTCATGACGGTAGTTCCTACTGCCAACACATGTTTTTTGTTATCAATGGCTTGATTGACATAATCACATGTATCTTGATTGATCATAAAGTGTTCTGAATCCGTTTTATGTTTTGTCAAGTCTTCTACGTCAACTTGTCTGAACGTTCCCAATCCGATATGCAAGGTTAATGGTGTGAATTGTGCACCATTTAACTCCATGCGCTTCATGATGATTTTCGAGAAGTGAAGACCTGCAGTAGGGGCAGCAACAGCTCCTACATGCTCCGCATAAATAGTCTGAAAACGATCACGATCATCTTCCGTGGCTGGACGCTTTAATCTAATTTCATCTGGTAGCGGGGTTTCACCTAATTCATGGATGGCAGCCATCAAGGCATCATGATCTCCATCATATAAAAAACGAATGGTACGTCCACGAGATGTTGTATTATCTATCACCTCTGCTACTAAATCAGAATCGCCAAAATACAATTTATTACCTACTCGGATTTTACGAGCTGGGTCAACTAAAACATCCCATAACCGGTGTTCGCGATTTAATTCACGTAACAAGAACACCTCGATTTGTGCGCCAGTTTTCTCTTTATTGCCATAAAGACGCGCAGGAAAAACTTTTGTATTGTTGGTAACTAATACATCTCCATCTCCAAAATAATCAACGATATCGGTGAATTTTTTATGCTCAATGGTTTTTTCCTTTCGGTTTATCACCATCATACGCGCATCTTCGCGATTTTCAGCGGGATTTAATGCAATTAAACTTTGGGGTAAATCAAATCTGAATTCAGATAATTTCATTCGGATGGGGTTTGAAATGAATTTATGTTTCCATTAACCTAGGTAAATGGGGCATAAAATTTGCAATTTTACAAATATACACTTTTGAAGGGGGGCTTGTCAAGGTATATTTTAAACAATTTGAAATTAGTCAGGTTTTAACCATTTAGCTACGAATACGACATGCAAGAAGTTTCAATATTTTGGTTTAGACGAGATTTACGGATTGAGGACAATCATGGCTTGTGGGCCGCTTTACAAGGGGATAAACCTGTTTTACCCGTATTTATATTTGATACGGATATATTAAGTCGCTTACCGGATAGTTCTGACGGGCGTGTCGAATTTATTCATCAAGCTATTTCGAAATTGAAATCAGCTATTCAGGCTAGGGGAGGAGATTTGTATGTTTTGCATGCTAAACCGCTCGAAGCATTTAAAGAACTTTCAACCCGTTTCGAAATAGCCGCTATTCATTGTAATGCGGACTATGAAAAGTATGGTTGCGTGCGAGATGAATCGATTCGCCAGTGGGCGCATACCAATCATATTGATTTTTACAGCTATAAAGATCAGGTCGTCTTTGAAAAGAATGAGGTATTGAGTGGTCAGGGAACGCCATATACGGTTTTTACACCATATTCACGTAAATGGAAGGAGCAATTACGCATACAGCCTATTCAGCAGTTTCCATCTGAAACGATTGAGCATTATGCGCCAGGATCGTTTGAATTACCTTCTTTAGCCTCCTTGGGTTTTACTCCATCTGGATTAACATTCCCAGCTGCGCAAGTAGCTGATGCATTGATTCAACATTATGGCGAGAGGCGTGATTTTCCTGCATTGCCTGGAACAAGTCGTTTATCTGTTCACTTACGTTTTGGGACTATTTCCATTCGGGGCCTGGTCTTACGAGCCATGGGAAAATCAGAAGTATGGTTAAATGAATTGATTTGGCGTGACTTTTATTTCAACATTTTGCATCATTTTCCGCACGTATCCGAAGGGCATGCGTTTCGCAAAGAATATGATCGTATGGAATGGCGCAACAATGAGACCGAATTTGAAGCCTGGAAGCTAGGCCAAACAGGTTACCCCATCGTGGATGCTGGCATGCGTGAATTAAATGCGACAGGGTTTATGCACAATCGTGTGCGTATGATTGTTGCCAGTTTTTTAGTCAAACATTTATTGATTGATTGGCGCTGGGGAGAAGCCTACTTTGCGGCCAAATTACTTGATTTCGATTTTGCAGCAAATAATGGTGGTTGGCAATGGGCAGCAGGTTCTGGTTGTGATGCCGCGCCGTATTTTCGCGTATTTAATCCCGCGTTACAAACGAAAAAATTCGATGGAGAATTGGCTTATATTCGGCATTGGGTCCCTGAGTTTCAGGAATTGACTTATCCTCAACCGATTGTAAATCATGAATTTGCCCGAGAACGTGTATTAGCCGCCTATAAGAAAGCGCTAGCTAAGGGTTAGTATACATTCTTACCAGCAATGGAGTAATTGGTCAAATCAATAGTCAGAAAGCCAATTTTCAAATTTACTTCCATCTTAAATGGTACCTGATAGGTGTCATTGGTTATCCATAGTTGAATCGCATCCTCTTCTTTGAACAACTTGTTTTTGGGCAAGACTAAGGTGGTACGAATGCAATTTTTCTTTCCCCATGGACCTTCGATTTTTTCGAATCCTTTCACAATGAACCAAATCTCGTAGATACTTCCGTCGACTAATATCTTCGCCTTTTGTTTTTGGCCAATTTTCATTTCGCCCAACGGCTTATCGCGCAAGAAAAAGTAGCCCCCAATTAAATCAAGTGTGTTCGATTCGATGGGAAAATTTTTAAGTGTAGGCGTATTTTGTGGCGAACTTATTTTTGCATTCAAATTGGCATGATCAAAAATCACTGTTTCTTCCTTCCGGTAACGCCCTTCCTTTTTGCGCATCTCTGTTTTGAGTGGAAGGTGTGTTTCGGTATCTAGGTAGGCCGACCAATAGTCGATGACGGGCGAGATTACATGTAGGATGCCAACAGTCTTGCCGGTGATGTCTATTTTTCGGGTTTGTCGGCCGTTTATTTGTTGGGTTTGCCCTTGAGTATGTATCGTTGCTTCTGCTGCATCAATAAATCCGAGGTGTATGCGGTATTTTAATAGTTCATTAGCCAGAATACTCGAATTTTCTTGTCCAAAACAAGTTGAGCTCATTGCCAAGAACATGATAATGATGGGTATGTTTTTTCTTAAAAAAGGCGGAATAATGGGCAAGAAGATTGTTTTAAAAGGTGCGATTTTATTTCCCTTGAGAATATCAATTTAATTATTTTTTCATTACGTGGTATTTCCTATTTTTGTTAGGATTTACATGAAAGTCAAATAATCTACAAGGAACACTCAAAATTATCAATAATTATAACATGGCAAAACAATCGGATGGCGCACAAGGCCTAGCAGCAGAAAAATTAAAGGCACTGCAGACCACTTTGGAAAAATTAGATAAGGCTTACGGAAAAGGGACTGTGATGCGTTTGTCAGATAGTAAAGTTATGGATGTTCCTGTGATATCAACAGGCTCTTTAGGTTTAGATTTAGCGTTAGGTATTGGTGGTGTTCCGCGTGGTCGTGTTGTAGAGATTTATGGACCTGAGTCTTCGGGTAAAACTACACTAACCATGCATTGCATTGCAGAAGCTCAAAAAGCAGGTGGATTAGCAGCATTTATTGACGCAGAACATGCTTTTGATCGCTCTTATGCGGAAAAATTAGGTATTGATACGGAGAATTTATTGATTTCGCAGCCTGATAATGGTGAGCAAGCGTTAGAAATTGCAGAACATTTAATTAGTTCAGGTGCCATTGATATTATTGTTATTGACTCAGTGGCGGCCTTAGTTCCTAAAGCAGAAATTGAAGGTGAAATGGGAGATTCTAAAATGGGTCTTCAAGCACGTTTGATGTCGCAGGCATTACGTAAATTGACCGGTACTATTAACAAAACAGGATGTTGCTGTATTTTCATTAACCAGTTACGCGATAAGATTGGTGTCATGTTTGGAAGTCCAGAAACGACTACGGGTGGTAATGCATTGAAATTTTATGCTTCAGTTCGTTTGGATATCCGCAGAGCGGGACAAATTAAAGAAAGTGCAGACTCTATAACGGGTAATCGCACACGCGTTAAGGTCGTCAAAAATAAGATGGCTCCTCCATTTAAAGTGGTTGAGTTTGACATCATGTATGGGGAAGGAATTTCAAAGGCTGGTGAAGTATTAGATCTTGGTGTTGATTTAGGTGTTGTAGACAAATCAGGTTCTTGGTTCTCTTATAACGGGAATCGCTTAGGTCAAGGACGTGATGCCGTAAAAGATTTGATCAAGGATAATCCAGAATTGATGGAGGAGCTTGAGCAAAAGATTAAGGAGAAAGTTAAAGGCGATGAGACGGCTTTGTTAGATAAAGAAGCTGTTGCAGAATAGTTGATCTATTTAATGTATATAAAAAAAGAGGCGAAAGCCTCTTTTTTAGTTTAATGCCAGATTAAATCGATTAAACAGTTTTTTGACTGTTTTTTCTACGCTTTTATCTGATTCGATTGCTTCAGATATGGATTGAACCGCGTGAATGACTGTGCTGTGGTCTCGACCACCAAAATGATAGCCAATGGACTTTAAAGGTAGGTTTGTTAGTTCTTTCAGCATATACATGGCTACTTGTCTTGGAAATACATTTTCTTTCTTTCTGCATTTACCTTTTAAAGTCAACATATCCACATCGAAATGGGTCGTAACAGCTTCTAAGATATTGTCGACGCTTAGTTCTTTTTCTTGGTCGTTAACAATCGATTTTAAGGTGGATTTAGCTAATTCTAAATCTATCTCTTTTCGGGTTAATGACGCTTGAGCCATTAATGAAATAATGACGCCTTCAAGTTCACGTACATTGGTTTGAATGGAATGTGCCAAGTATTCCAAGACATCAAAATTAATTTGAATACCATCATCTTGTAATTTCTTTTGAATAATGGCAATTCGAGTTTCAAAATCGGGTTGCTGTAGGTCTGCTGTTAAACCCCATTTAAATCTGCTTAACAAGCGATCTTCCATCCCAGCTAAATCACGCGGAGCACGATCTGAAGAAAGAATAATCTGTTTGCCTGATTGATGCAAATGGTTGAAAATATTGAAGAATGTTTCTTGCGTTTTTTCTTTACCAGATAAAAACTGCACATCATCGATAATCAAGACATCTACTTGAAGATAAAAGTTAGTAAAAGTTTCAATTGAGTTATTGCGGATCGCATTCACAAATTGATTTGTGAACTTTTCAGTTGATACATACAATACAAATTTCTCAGGAAACTCTTCTTTAATCTGATTTCCGATTGCCTGAATTAAGTGCGTTTTACCTAAACCTACACCACCATAAATCATGAGTGGATTAAAGGATGTTAATCCTGGTTTGTTGGCCACAGCCATCCCTGCCGCTCTTCCTAAGCGATTGCAATCACCTTCAATGAATTTGTCAAAGGTATATTTCGGAATTAAATAGGAGTCTAATTCTAACGAATCTAAGTCTTTAAACTGAAATGGATTTCTTGCAGGAGCCTGTTGAACAGTTTGCTGCTGCATGTGATTACTGTTGCTTGATGGTAGGGTAGGTAAATTAAATGTAATCGGTGGGTTTTTGCGATCACCTTTGTCTACTACAATGGAGTATTCCAGCATCCCTCTTTTACCGATGGTGTGATCAATGGCTTTACGCAAAACAGCCACATAGTTTTCTTCTAGCCACTCATAAAAGAATTGAGAAGGAACTTGAATCGTTAAGGTATTATTTTGGAATTTCAGCGGAACGATTGGTGCAAACCAAGTTGAAAAACTTTGGCTAGAAATATCCTCTCGGATAATTTCCAAACATTTTAGCCATAAGTCTTTTACTTCAGATTGCATGTACTTGTTACGCGTTTTTTGGGTCAACAATTTCTTTCCATAGCTTTGTCAGTTGCCTTCCTAAGCGATGTATAATTTATAATTTCAACCGTGTGGTTTATTTACTACGAAAAACGTAATCGTTTTCTTTAGCGGGGAGACAAAAATAGTAAAATTCGAGGGTCTTCCAAATTTCAAAAAATAAATAAATGTTGTTTTTGCCTGAATAAAAATGGCTAAAAATTTGGAACTAAAAATTGTCCAATAATAGGAGCACTCAGTGGCTTTTTTCCTTCAAAAAATTAAATAAAAAAAAATACATTTTTTTTGAATAAAAAACGTATTTGATTCAAGAATTATGCCTGTTTTTAGAGATAAATAAATATTAAACTATTGATTATCAGGTGTTTATATCTAAATCTCATTAAATTCACCTTAAACAATAATTTTTAAATTTTTTGAATGAATATTTATTTTAATGTATTCTTCGGTAGTTCGTAGGCTTTCACCATCTAAGTGAAAAGCGGTGCCTAATGGCACCCTAAATTCGATTGTATTTGTACTAGATACACGAACAAGTGGGTGCTTGTGTATGTTTTTCAGAAATAGACTAATTCCAAGTTTACTTAATTGCCACAAATTCCCTTTTTTAATTTTAACTACTTCAAATTGAGCGTCTTGTACGTCAGAAAAAGGAGAAATATAGGCGTTGTTTCCGTATTGATTTGCATTGGCGATAGTCAATGAGAAAAGTTCTTCCGGCTGATCATCTCCCAATGATAATCGAATCGTATGAAATGATCTTAGCGTTTGGAAAGTCGCGCGGATATAATTTAGTAGTCCTCGGCCATTTCCGTTTGCAAAGGTATGGGCAACTTCTGCATCGAATCCAATTCCTGCGGTGCAGAAGAATGGTCGGTTGTTCCACATTAAGGTATCAATGGATATTTCAGAGCCATTGACGGCTCGATGCATGGCTTGATTGAAATTAATCGGGAGGCCTAAATGTCTAGCGAGGCCATTGCCTGAGCCAACGGGGATAATTCCCATAGCTATTTTTGTGCCCAATATGCTTGATCCTATTTCATTCACAGTTCCATCTCCACCTACTGCAATAATGCGAGACACTTTATTTTCGGCAATTAGTTTTTGAATTAGTTCACGCGCATGCCCAGGGTACTCTGTCATGTAGAGTTGACTATTGGGAATCTTTTGTAATTTTTCCACAATCCCCGCTCTATATCTATTACTTTTGCTTCCAGAATTGGGATTAACTATAAAACAGATCATGTTTCTTGGTTTGAATGCAAAGTTACCCGCATTTTGTCAAATTTAATAGATAAGAGATGATCCATTTAGGCGCAAGTTTTGAAATTGAGTTTTCTTTTACTCAAGAGCAGGTAAATGAGTTTTGTAACATATCGGGTGATTTTAACCCATTACATTGGGATGAAGATTTTGCAGCCACTACACCATTTAAGAAACCCATTATTCATGGGGCTCTTATTGCTAGTGTTTTTTCCAAGGTGATGGGTATGGATTTTCCTGGTTCAGGAAGTGTTTATCTCAAACAAGTATCTGAATTTAAACGCCCATTGTATGTTGGCCAAACCTATCGTGCCTTTTTTCAAGTGGCTACAATAAATGAACTAAAACATACCGCAGAGATAAGTACGCAAGTATTTGAATTAGAACGCGGAAAATTGATGGTTGACGGGATAGCTTCCGTCATGCACCCAACGTTATTTTAAGACATAAAAAAAGCTCGAAAATATCGAGCTTTTTTTATACACGTAAAAGTAAAATTACTTTGTAGCGTTCTTTTTGTTTTGTACTTCAGTACGAATTTCTTGTGCTAAAGTTTTCAATTGTTGTAAACCACCACGTACGCGAGTACCTGCTGCTTGATTTCCTTTGTCATAGAATTTTTCGAAATCTGATTCTAATGATAATACTAGGTCTTTAACTTGTGCAAATCTGCTCATAATAAGTTGAATTTTGGTTGTAAAAAAAATAGATTGTCTTTATTCGCTGTTTGAAGCGCTTATAAGGCGAAATTTAGTGAAAAATGTATATCCTGCAAATTATTCTGCTTAAAAAACCCAAAAAAAAGTTAAAAAAGTGAAAAAAATGCGTAAAGTTTATCAATTACTTGTTTAAATCACGATAATAACCTGCTTGAAGCCTTTTTTGGACTTCTGCAAAACAGGTAGTCGTGTAGGAAATATCCGCTAGCGTATGTGATGACGTAGGAATAATGCGCAACATGATTTGCCCTTTAGGAACAACTGGGTAAACCACAATCGAACAAAAGATTCCCATGTTTTCCCGTAGGTCGCGTACTAATGATGTTACGGCAGCAATATCATATTCACCATGCAAGAATACAGGGGTTACGGGTGAGGTAGTTTCACCAATGTCAAAACCTTTTTCGATCAGACCTTTTTGAAGTGCTCTTACATTAGCCCATAATTGTTCACGAAGCTCTGGGTGCTTTTTAATCAGTTCCAAGCGCTTCATTCCTCCAATTACGTATGGCATAGGGAGCGCTTTTGCATAGGTTTGAGAACGCATATTGTATTTAAGATACATGATGATATCCTTTGGCGCAGCCACAAATCCTCCAATGGCAGCCATTGATTTAGCAAATGTGGAGAAATATAAATCAATACCCTCAGTGCAATTTAAATGCTCACCTACACCACGGCCATTAGCACCCATCGTGCCGAATCCATGTGCATCATCTACTAATAAACGGAAATTGTAATCTGATTTAAGCTCAACGATTTTATCGAGTGAACCAACTTTGCCCGACATACCGAAAACACCTTCCGTGATCACTAAAATACCTCCACCTGTTTCCTGTGTCCGTTTAGTAGCTCGATCTAAGTTTTTACGCAATGAATCCATATCATTGTGATTGAACTTATAATAGTCACCCATTTTGGCTTTGTGTAAGCGAATACCATCGATAATACACGCATGTGACTCTGCATCATATACGATAATATCCCGGTGGTCTACCATGCACTCAATGACTGACATAATTCCCTGATATCCATAGTTAAGTAAGAAAGAATCTTCTTTACCTACAAATTCAGCTAACTGACGTTCAAATTCCTCATGCGCATCCGTATTTCCCGACATCATTCGGGCACCCATCGGATAGGCTAAACCATATTGTGCTGCAGCATCTGCATCTGCTTTTCTAACCTCAGGATGATTAGCTAAACCTAAGTAGTTATTTAACGACCAGTTTAACATTTCTTTGCCCATGAAGGTCATTCGAGGACCTAATTCCCCAGTTAATTTTGGAAAAGAAAAATAATGATGTGAATAATGGGCATGAGCGCCGATTGGCCCCATATTGTTGACTACTTTTTCGAAAATATCCACGTTAACTAATCGTTTTATTTGAAGTATTGTGTTATTGCCACAAAGGTAAATTATATTTTTCTTTTCTCGGCATTCCTGAATTAACCAAATGTGTATTTTTCTATTTAATTTTAATGCTTTCAATAGTTCATTAGTCCCCATCTTGGTATGCGCTTAACATTTATTTTTCTTTTCCTAACTGGTTTTACTGTTTTTGCCCAACAAACACAGAAGCCATTAGTTGAATCTACAAACGGGATGGTGGTTTCTACTCACCCGGCTGCTAGTGAAATTGGTCTTCAAATATTACAAAAGGGAGGTAACGCCATCGACGCTGCCGTTGCCGTAAATTTTGCTTTAGCTGTATGTCATCCGGCTGCGGGTAACATTGGTGGTGGGGGATTTTTGGTGTACCGTTCGGCCAAGGGGAAAGCTTATACATTAGATTACCGAGAAAAAGCACCCCTAAAGGCTACTCGGGATATGTATTTAGATTCAGCGGGAAATGTTATTCCAGGTAAAAGTTTAATTGGTATTTTCTCAGCAGGAGTTCCGGGTACCGTAAAAGGTATGGTGGAAATGCATCGTAAGTTCGGCCGATTATCCTGGTCTGAAGTAGTACAACCTGCCGTCGATCTAGCTGCGAATGGACTGGAATTAACTGAAAAAGAGGCTCGTGGTTTAAATCGTAATCGCGCAGATTTCATTAAAGAAAATCCAGGCAAATCATATCTTATTTCATCTGACGGACAAGAATTTGCTAAAGGACAAATCTTAAAACAACCAGATTTAGCTCAAACATTGGCCCGAATTGCTCAATCAAAGAACAAAGGTTTTTATGCGGGTGCAACAGCCGACATGATCGTCGAGGAGATGCGCAAGCAAAACGGGTTAATTACACACAAAGATTTACGCAAATATCGTGCGGTATGGAGAAAGCCTTTAGTATCCAATTATAAACAATACCGAATCATTGGGATGCCACCTCCCTCGAGCGGTGGAGTGGCTTTGGCGCAATTGATGAAAATGATGGAGCCTTTTCCATTATCGAGATGGGGCGCAACCTCTGATTCAACTTTACAAGTTATGATTGAGGCTGAACGGCGTGTATATGCGGATCGAGCTTCCTGGTTAGGTGATCCGGATTTCGTCAAAGTTCCTGTGGCTGAATTAATGGATTCATCCTACGTAACTACACGTTTGCAATCGATGGATTTTGCGAAAGCTACCCCAAGTGCTGATATTAAAGCTGGTGTATTTGCTGGGTATGAAAGTCCAGAAACTACGCATTACTCTATCGTAGATGCGGAAGGAAATGCTGTTTCCATTACCACCACACTTAATAATTCATATGGTAGTAAAGTGTTTGTTGGCGGAGCCGGTTTCTTGTTAAACGACGAAATGGATGATTTTAGCTCCAAACCAGGAGTGCCCAATGTTTTTGGTTTAGTAGGTTCTAAAGCAAATGAAATCCAACCAGAAAAACGAATGTTGTCAAGCATGACACCGACCATCATTGAATCCAATGGAAAATTAAAAATGGTTGTGGGTACGCCAGGTGGGTCAACTATCATAACGAGTGTTTTTCAAGTGATTTTGAACACCCTGGAGATGGGCATGAACATGCAACAAGCGGTTGAATATCCCCGTTTTCATCACCAATGGCTCCCTGATGCGACGCGCTTTGAGGCGAATAGATTATCCAATGACCAATTGAATCGTCTAGGTTCAAAAGGTTATGTATTTACTCCCTCAGGAGGAATTGGCCTAGTGGAAGGAATTTTAGTCCTCCCGAATGGACGTTTACAAGGAGGAGCAGATTCACGCGGAGATGATACCGTTAAAGCTTATTGAAAAAGCTTGGCAACCATAAAGGCCGCTGCTGCCGCTGCCGCTCCAATTGATGTTACTTTTAATGAGCCAATAACCGGATTTTGTCCGGTTATTTTGCTTTTAAAGTATCCGAAGACTAATAAAGCTAATATAGTTACACCGGCAGAATATTTCAATCCGTCTACGGGATGCGTCACATAGAAGTAAGGAATTAAAGGGATGAATCCCCCAATAATGTAGGATATGCCGATTGTTAAGGCCGAATTACGCGCCCGATTGGGATGTGGCCGTTCTAAGCCTAATTCAAATCGCATCATGAAATCGACCCACTTGTCTTTGTCTTTAGAAATTGCTTCTACCACGATTTCTTGTGCCTCTGGACTTAACCCATAATCCTCGAACACTTCTCTAATTTCATCTTTTTCACGTTCCGGTACGCGTTCCACCTCCTCATATTCCCGCTTTAATTCAGCCTCATAATGTTCCTGCTCAGTTTGTCCTGCTAAAAATCCACCCAAACCCATCGCAATGGATCCTGCTACGATTTCAGCTACACCTGCAGTGGTAACAATAGCCGCAGAATCTACGGCACCAGACAAACCTGCAGCTAGTGCAAATGGTACCGTTAAGCCGTCAGACATGCCTATAACTATATCCGTTATGAAATCAGAACTTTTTAAATGCTTTTCGTGTAAATGGTGGTCATGTCCGTGCATACGCTTATTTGATTCCGTGCATCATTCGTTTAAGTGGCCCAGCAGCTAGGATGTATAATAAAATGGCTGCTGCACCCGCTAGCGATACGAACACCATGAAAAACTCATATAAATTGTGGATTTCAAATCCTAGGAAACTTGGAATTTGAGCCCCAGGTTCGATCGATGGTAATAGTGCTCCTAATGTTCCAGCTAAGGCATATCCAGCGGCATTTGCAATAAACCATACACCCATCAATAAGGATGAAAAGCGTTTAGGGGCCAGCTTTGCTACGAGCGAAAGTCCAATAGGCGATAGGCAAAGTTCGCCCATCGTATGGAATAAGTACATACAGAATAACCAAGCAACGCCTAATTTTTGAGTGCCCAAATCTTTTACTTGGGTAGCAATGATAAAGTATCCCGTGGCTAATAGTAGTAGTCCAATCGATTGCTTGGCCGGTGAATTAGGTTCAATGCCGCGCTTTTGAAGCCAGGTCCATAACCAACTGAACGGAAAGGCCAACAAGACGATAAAGATAGAATTTGCATTTTGAACCGAACTAGGGGGTAACTCGATGCCCAAGAAATGCAAATCGGTTTGTTGATCCGCAATAAAAGTCAGCGATGATCCTGCTTGCTCAAATGCCGACCAGAAAAACATGACAAAAAAAGCAATAATGTATAGCACCCAAATTCGGTCGCGCTCCACTTTATTCAAGGTTTTGTCTGTCATAATTAAAAATGCTAAACTCAGTCCTGATGCATAAATGATTGGATAAATCCAGTCTTTGATTGGGTTTGCCTCTGCCGTGGCAATAAATGAATGGAATACATAGACCAGGACTAGAAATAAGAATACAGCAATCCCGATAGATTGATTCGAAAATTCTGCTTTTTCAGATTCCTGAGTTTTATCCTGTATGGCATTAAAGTTCGGTTTAAGGCCAACAGCCTCACCAGAGGGAGAAACAATGAATTTGTTTTTTAGGATATAGAAAGAAATGGTTCCAATCATCATGGCAGCACCTGCCGCTAAAAAGCCCCATTTGAAAGCTTCTACCACACGAATTCCATCTACTTTTACATCTCCCACCCAGGGGCAAATCAACATTCCTAAGAATGCACCGGTATTGATACCCATGTAAAAAATAGTAAATGCTGCATCCAATTTATTGTCACCTTTGGCATATAGTTGACCTACGATCGAAGAGATGTTTGGCTTAAAAAAGCCATTGCCAATAATCAGAAAAAAAAGGCCTGACCACATAAGAATATTGGCTAGTGGTAAATTACCGGCATAGGTGCTTGCGGATCCAAAGAGGAATAATTGACCCAAAGCCATCACAAAACCACCAAAAATGATGCAATTTCGATTACCCCAATAGCGATCAGAAATGTACCCCCCGAACATGGGAGTGAGGTAACTTAAACCTAGAAAACCACCATATAAGATAGAAGCCTCATTTTGTTTAAATGCCAACGCGCTAACTAAGAAAAGAGATAAAATGGCGCGCATGCCATAAAAATTGAATCGTTCCCACATTTCAGTGGTAAAAAGTACATAGAGTCCTTTCGGATGCGCTGTAGAATTTTGGGTCATAAAATAGGTTGTTGATAATCTCCCGGCAAGTTAAAATAGTTTGATTGAATCTCTCTAAACTAAACTGATAAAATTTGCAGATTGAACGAATCAATTTTGAAAAAAGATGTGAAACCTTTTTCGTAATATTGTTGGTTCAAATCGTTAACTAGAATATATTTCATGGGTAAGATTATCGCGATTGCAAATCAAAAGGGTGGAGTGGGCAAGACGACTACGGCGATTAATTTGGCTGCGAGTCTAGCTGCCCTTGAATTTAAGACACTTTTAATCGATGCGGATCCTCAGGCTAATTCTACATCTGGACTAGGATTTAACCCAAAAGAAGTCACGCGCAGTATCTACGAATGTATGGTAGGCATTGCTGCCGTAGGCGAAAGTATTCTTGCGACGGAAGTCCCTTTTCTCGATATAATCCCTTCGCACATCGATTTGGTAGGTGCCGAAATCGAGATGATTAACCTAAAAAACAGAGAAGGTAAAATGAAGGATGCATTAGCATCGATCAAAGATTCCTATGATTTTATCATCATGGATTGTTCTCCTTCCTTGGGTTTAATCACCATTAATAGCCTTACGGCGGCAGATTCTGTCATTATTCCCGTTCAATGCGAGTATTATGCTTTGGAAGGTTTGGGTAAACTATTGAATACCATTAAAATTATTCAGTCGCGATTGAATCCACAATTAGTCATCGAAGGAATCTTGTTAACTATGTATGACTTGCGTTTGCGCTTGTCTAATCAAGTCGTGAACGAAGTAAATTCTCACTTTAAAAATATGGTGTTTGAGACAATCATTCCGCGGAATATTCGTTTGTCAGAATCTCCTAGTTTCGGTATTCCTGCCATTTTGCATGATGCAGACAGCAAAGGATCAATCAGTTATTTAAATTTAGCGAAGGAAATTATTCGTAAGAATGGTTTACTTCAAACGGTATAAGTTGTAGTATATGAGCAAGCAGGAGCAAAATAAAAAGCGCACAGGTTTAGGTCGTGGTTTAGGGGCTTTATTAGAAGATTCCGAAAATCTTCAAAGTTCTGCTAGTCAATCCGGCTCGCTCATGGGAGGATTAGATGGGGTGAATTTAATGGAAGAGATTCCGTTGGCTTATATTGAAACGAATCCATACCAGCCGCGTGAGTATTTTGAGCAGGACGCCTTGGAAGATTTAGCTGAATCCATTCGTGTTCACGGTATCATTCAACCAATCACTGTTCGGAAAACAGGAGCCCGTAGTTATCAATTAATTTCAGGGGAACGCAGATTACAAGCTTCGAAATTGGCTGATTTGTCGCGTATTCCTGCGTATGTGCGTACGGCAGATGACCAACAAATGATTGAAATGGCGCTGATAGAGAATATTCAGCGTGAAAATTTAAATGCCATCGAAATCGCTTTGTCATATAAGCGCTTAATGGAAGAGTGTCAGTTAAAGCAAGAAGATTTAGGTGCACGTGTAGGTAAGAATAGGTCCACGGTGACGAATTACATGCGTTTATTGAAGTTACCAGTGCACATTCAATTAGCCATCCGGGAGAATAAGATTTCCATGGGGCATGCGCGTTGTTTGATTTCAGTGGAGAATACAACACTTCAGCAACACTTGTTCTCTAAGACAATTGCGGAAGAATGGTCTGTTCGTAAATTGGAAGATGCCGTTCGTCAGTCGGCCGCAGGTAAAATAGATGCAAGCCCACAGGTTAGCAAGGCTGTGAATGCCGAGGAATTACGTTCATGGCAGCGTCAATTAACCGATCATTTCAAACTGCCCGTTTCATTAAAAATGGATGATTCAGGAAAGGGAGAAGTGAAGTTGTTGATCAAATCTGCATCGGATTTGAAACGCTTATTGGCATCTATCCAGTCCTAAATTTATGCGTAATCTTGTTTTGTTTCTTGTTGTATGGTTAGGTTTGTCGTTGGATTTGCGAGCGATCCCTGTGGATTCAGTAGCGCAAAAGGATTCGGTCGTATCCAAACCCGTACACAAAATTATTCCACGAGTTGCAACCATTAGATCCCTCATTTTTCCAGGTTTAGGTCAAGCATACAATCGTCAATATTGGAAATTGCCTTTGGTTGCCGGGGCGTTTGTTACGTTGGGGGTGATTGCCAACTACAATCAGGAGCGTTACCAGAAGTATAGAGCTTTTTATTATATCGTTTCCCCGCGGGCAGATGATCCTAAATATATTCCACCTAGTACCGTTTCTGTAGTGTACGAAGATGGTTTGGCGCGTGATTTAGATGTCAATCAGTTGAAGCGAATTAATGACGGATTTCGTCGAAATCGAGATTATACCTATATTGGCATGGTTGTAGCGTGGGCATTTAATGTGATTGATGCGAATGTAAGTGCACATTTAAAGACTTTTGATGTCTCAGATGATATTAGTTTACAGGTAAAGCCTATCCTTGATTTTGACCCTTTGTCAAAAGGTTTGGTGTCACGAGTGACTTTATCTCTTAATTTTAAAAAATGAATGCTATGCGAATTGTCCTAATTGGATATGGAAAGATGGGAAAGGAGATTGAGCGCTTAGCGCTTGGTCGTGGTCACACCATTGTTGCGCGAATCGATGTGGACAATGCACATGAGTTAGCTAATTTAACTTCGCAAGAGGTCGATGTAGCGATTGAGTTTTCAAATCCAGCCTCTGCGTTCACGAATATTTTGACATGTATCAAAAAGCAAATTCCTGTGGTTTGCGGGACAACCGGTTGGCTCGAAAAGAAAAGTGAAATAGAACAAGCTACTGCTGCAAACAATGCAACTTTTTTTTATGCATCTAATTACTCCATTGGGGTAAATTTGTTTTTTCAATTGAACCGTACCTTGGCCAAATTAATGGCGCCACACCGAGCATACGATATCTACACGAATGAAATACACCATTTAGAAAAAAAGGATTCACCTTCAGGCACTGCCATTACGCTAGCTGAAGGCATCATTGATGCGTATCCTGAACGTACCAAGTGGGTAAATAACGAAATTCCACAACCCAATGAAGTGCCTATTTGGTCGCAACGGGAATCGACGATTCCAGGTACGCATACCGTGAAATATATTTCAAAAGTAGATCAAATCGAGATTACTCACGAAGCATTTAGTCGGGAAGGATTTGCCTTAGGAGCTGTCATCGCTGCTGAGTGGATTCAAGGTAAAAAAGGCATTTTGGGCATGGAAGATATGTTGAAATAAGTACGCCCACATTCATTGATTTAAATTTATACACAAGACATGAAGTCACCAGAAACCAAAAAACCAACAAACAAATCTGCTTTCAGAGAGTGGTTGGATTCCGTTATGTTTGCCGTAGTTGCCGCTACATTAATTCGTTTTTTCTTATTTGAAGCCTATACAATTCCCACTCCATCGATGGAGAGTTCTTTGATGGTGGGTGATTTCTTATTTGTAAGTAAAATGCATTACGGTGTACGTACACCAAAAACACCTTTGCAGTTGCCTTTGACACATCAAAAAATTTGGTTCACTAACTTACCTTCGTATTTACGTTGGATTGAATTACCTGTATATCGTTTACCAGGCTTTACAGATGTGAAGAAAGGGGATGCAGTGGTATTTAATGCGCCGAATTTTGAAGAAGATGGAGATGCTCCCTTGGACTTGCGTACTTTTTATGTAAAACGTTGCGTAGGTACGCCAGGTGATGTATTGGAGGTGAGGGACCAACAAGTTATTGTGAATGGTAAGCCAATGGATAACCCAGAACGCATGCAGCATCCAGTTTTTATGAAAACAAAGGAAAATTTAGATGAGGCGTTTTTTGATACTTATGGTATTCGAAATGCTCCAGATGCGAGTTATGATTCTGCTGATTGGTTGCCATTAGCTGATTCTTCTAATCAGTTAGTTGGCTATAAATTAAACACCTCTAAGAAGCACATTGACGAAATCAAAGCACTGCCTTGGGCGAAATCATTTGATTTTGATTCATTTAAAGATCCTAAAGGAGTCACATTTATTGATATGTTTCCGCATGATACCGTGCAGTTTAAGTTTAATCGCGACTGGTATGGTCCAATTAAAATTCCTGCTAAAGGAATGACGGTTACTTTAGATTCCAAAAATGTGGCTTTTTATCAAGAGGCTATTCGTACCTATGAAGGTAATTCAGGGATTGAGTTGCAAGGCGGTAAATTGATTCAAGATGGTCAAGTTTTGAAAACCTATACCTTCAAGCAAAACTATTACTTCATGATGGGAGATAATCGTCATAATTCAGCGGATTCGCGTTTTTGGGGATTTGTTCCTTCCGAAAATATCGTAGGTAAAGCGGTTTTTGTTTGGATGTCGCTAGATCCGAACAAAGGTTTATTCTCTGGAAAGATTCGCTGGAGTCGAATTTTTAGATTTGTCGACTAAGAAAAAAGGCTTCCCTCGGGAAGCCTTTTTTGATTACAATACCTTGAGAACAAATCCCTTCAAGTAATTACTTTCTGGGTGGAAAAGATTGATGGGGTGATCTGGTCCCTGGGTCATTTGATGGATGACTTGAATTTCGCGGCCCACGGCAATTCCGGCGGCGACAAGCATGTTGTAGAACAATTCGCGGGTGATCACTTGCGAACAAGAATAGGTAAATAGTAAGCCGTTCTTCTTGATTTTACGTAGCGCAAGCTCGTTGATTTTTTGATATCCTTGTAATGCTTTATGTTTTGCATTCATCGATTTCGCAAATGCGGGAGGATCTAACACAATGATATCAAAGTCTGTTTCACAATTTCTTAAATAGGGGAGTGTTTCCCCTACGATTGCTTCGTGATTTTTGGTTTCCATTTTGTTCAAACGGATGTTCTCATGAACTAAATCAATGGCTTTGGCAGATGCATCTAAAGAAACAACTGAATTTGCACCCGCTTGCAAGGCGTACAATGAAAAACCTCCTGAGTAGCAGAACGTATTTAATATGTCTTTTCCTGCTGCATAATGTGCTAACAGTTTCCGATTGTCTCGTTGGTCTAAGAAAAAGCCTGTTTTCTGACCCGTAATCCAGTTGATGGAGAATGAGATACCATTTTCTTGAACCGTATAGGGAACCTTTACTTCTCCATGAACGAAGGCATTCGTGCAGTTTTGTGCGTATTCAGTAGGTAATGTCTCCCGTGATTTATCATAAATGGCCTTTACCTTTTTACCCAAGGTTTTTAAGATAGCGGCGACAATTTCATCGCGATCCCGATGCATACCGATAGTGTGTGCTTGAAATACAATGACATCTTTGTACAGATCCATAATTAAGCCCGGGCAGCCATCTCCTTCGCCATGAATCAAACGAAAAGCGTTTGTTTTAGGCAAATTCAACAATAAGCGCAGGTCCCAGGCATTTTGGATGCGGTTTTCCCAAAAGGCTGATTTATCGCTGATGGGCTCAAATGAGCAGATTTTAACCGCAATACTTCCATGGTGAAAATGTCCAGTTCCTAAAAATTCATCGCGCGACGAAAGTACATTAACCCAATCCCCATCTTGTAAATTCGGACTTTGTTTTTGAATGGCTCCTGAAAATACCCAGGGATGAAATCGTTTAACAGGGGCGTCTTTGCCAGCTTTGAGTTGAATGAATTTTTCTGTCATGCTGCAAAATTGCACAAAATTATTTAAAGTCGGGTTGGCCAGCTTCAAGCCAGGCTGAATACCATACATTCCCCACGTGCTGAATGGCCTCATTAAATTGCGTTTCAATTTGACGGTTTAAAAGCTTGTGGTATTCTTTTACATAGGCGGGGGCAAAGGTTTTGGTCAGTATGGTTCCCTTTTTGAGGAACATGTATTTGGCTTGTGGTTTGGTGCGTGTGTTGAGTTCTGCCTCTAGTATTAGCAAGGTTTTTACGTGTGTGTGTGCTTGAAGTATCCAATTCCACGTTTCTTTCTGTAGATCGGGGATGTAATTCGCGGGTGCCGACCAATCTTCAAGTTCCGCCTGAAGCAATTCAGGTATTTTGGATTCCCAAAACGCATGTATACCCACTTGATTCGTTTTTTGACCATCATAATTGGAGGTGGTATGTAATGGAACATGGGCATCTGCGATGTAATGGCCTAGTTCTGCCGACAGTTTGATGACTTGTAGGGTATCTCGGTTTAAAAAGGCATATTTTAGCCTATTTTTCATGATGGGAATAATCCAGGGTACAATGCCATGTTGTTCTAAGGTGTCTTTGGTATAGATTAGGCTGGCTTTTTCAAAAGTGAGGTAGGCTATGCGATTCAGTTCATACTGATCTAAATCAATGTAATGCCGTGCAGCTTCTTCATCCAGCGTATGTCTTCGTTGGTCGGGTAATACAGATAGGCTCTCAATAGCCCTGATATGCCGTTTATACAAACGATTCATCGATTCAGGAAGCGTGAAAACAGCGAGGTGGTTAATCCGTTTATGGGCATAAAAACCCCAAGAATAGGTAGGGAAGGTGTAAAATAGGCATATTTGAAGTGCGAGTACCTGCATGAATAAAATTTTGAATGATGTATTGTGATTTCTAATCATTTTGTTTAATTTTGCAATTCAATTTTACAGAAAAGAGAATTTTTTAGAAGATGGCAAATCATAAATCAGCATTAAAGCGTATCCGTGCAAATGAATCAAAGCGTTTGCGTAACCGTTATCAACATAAATCAACGCGTACGTTGGTTAAGAAATTAAGACTTACAACGGATAAAGCGTTGGTTTCAGACTTATTCAAACAAGTATCTTCAGCGTTAGATAAATTAGCGAAGAAGAACATTATCCATAAAAATAAAGCAGCTAATCAGAAATCGAAATTAGCTAAGTTGGTGAACAAAATCGCCGCTTAATACTTTATTATCAAGTACTTGGAAAACCTCGCAATTCGCGGGGTTTTCTTGTTTATGCCTGTTACCTTCGGGCATGTATTCAACTAAAATTTCTGCTTTGCGTGTGGAGGAACGTCCGCGCGAGATATTGGCTAATCAGGGCAAGGAGTTTCTTCGTTCAGAAGAATTGCTAGCTATTTTGATTGGATCAGGTTTACCAAGTTTATCAGCTCTTGGAATAGCTCAGTCGATTTTGGGCGCTATCGATTTTGACTTAAATCGACTAGGTCGCTTCACCGCATCTGATTTTATGCAATTTAGGGGTATTGGCAGCGCCCGCGCTTCGATACTGATTGCGGCACTTGAGCTGGGTCGCAGGAGGGCAGCCTATTTAGTTCCTGAAGAAGTGCTTAGAATAAAAAGTTCACATGATGCTTTTCAGGTTCTCTATCCCAAGTTTATGGATTTGGATCATGAAGAGTTTTGGGTGGTACATTTAAATCGTGCCGCGCGCCTATTGAAGGTGGAACGCATCAGTGCTGGTGGGATTGCAGGTACGATTGTAGATGTTAAAATGATTTACAAGTCGGCCATTGCACAACACACGTCGACGCTGATTTTAGCACACAATCATCCCTCAGGTCAAAAGCAAGCTAGTCAAGCAGATCGCGATGTAACAAATAAAATTGTGGAAGCTGGAAAACTATTTGAAATTATCGTAGCCGATCATTTAATCATGACGGGTAATTCCTATGTAAGTTTTGCAGATGCAGGATGGATGTAAAAAAAGAGGCGATTATTTGCCTCTTTCCTTGTAGATTTTTTGAAGTTTTGATCCCACGACAATTGAAATCGCGAACAAAATGATAAAAAATGCTGCTCCTGAATATCCCATAGTGTTTTAATATTTATGCAAAAATAATCAATTTGTTTAAAGTAAGCCCTTTGTACTAGGTAAAGAATTTAAATTTTTCACGTCGCGTTCAGCCGCCATGCGAATTGTCTTCGCAAAAGCTTTGAAGATAGCTTCAATTTTATGGTGCTCATTTTCACCCGATGCTTGAATGTTTAAATTACACTTAGCTGCATCCGAGAACGATTTGAAAAAATGAGAGAACATTTCGGTAGGCATTTCTCCAATCATCTCACGCTTGAAGGTAGCGTCCCACACCAACCAGTTTCTACCGGAGAAATCAATAGCCACCTGTGCCAAACATTCATCCATTGGTAATAAAAATCCATACCGATTAATGCCGCGTTTATCGCCTAATGCTAGCGCGAACGCTTCGCCTAGTGCAATGCCCGTATCTTCTATCGTATGGTGTTCGTCGATATGTAAATCACCTTGAACGCGCACCGCTAAGTCCACATTGGCGTGTTTGGCGATTTGATCAAGCATGTGATCGAAAAAGCCAAGCCCAGTTTGGTTATTTGCTTTCCCCGATCCATCCAAATTTAACTCGATGGCAATTTTAGTCTCATGGGTATTGCGTTCGTGCGTTACCCGACGTGCCGGTAATTTGAAAAATGCATAAATGTCATCCCAATGCGTGCATTGCAAGGCAACTGAATCCTTCAAAGTGCAATTCCCAATATAGATGGCTTGGGCGCCTAGGTTTTTAGCTAACTGGATATCTGTTTCACGATCACCCAACACATAGGAATTTGCTAAGTCGTATTCGGATGAAAAATAGCTTGCCAACATCCCTATGCCGGGTTTACGGGTAGGTAGATTATCTGCTGGAAAACTACGGTCGATGTGTATGTTTGAAAAATGAATGCCTTCGCCCGCAAGAATAGCCAACATTTTATTGTGGGCAGGCCAAAAAGTATCTTCTGGAAATGAAGCTGTTCCTAATCCATCTTGATTGGTCACCATGACCAATTCGAAATCAAATTCATCATTGATTTTCTTTAAATTCGAAATGGCATTTGGTAGAAATTCCAGTTTTTCAAAACTGTCAACTTGTTGGTCTACCAAAGGTTCCACGATCAATGTTCCATCGCGATCGATAAATAAAACTTTTTTCATAGTACAAAGGTAAATGATTGTACTTATTTACATGGATAAAAAATAAAAATAAGGTAATTTCGCATCTGAAATTAATCATATGAGCCAATTATTTAGTGTATTATCGGAGGAGGAAAAACAGCATATCCAGAAACGGGTGGCTGGGATGCTACAGGAGACAGAAGATAAGGTCGCTGAATTATTCCCTGTTTGGGAGGCTATTATTTTAGGTGGTTTGCTAAAATTGGTTCGAAATCGGATTCGATTTAATGCGCTTTATAATTTCATTTTACAGAAACCAATTCCCGTTGAATCTATTGAAGCATATGTAGGTAAGAGTACAGATGAATATGATGTAGATGCGATTATGCGATTTGGCGAGGGGATGATGAGTATTTTGATTCCCGATAAGAAGAGTGCCATAGCGATGTTGTTATCGCGGGATTTGGGTTGTAAAAGTTCTTCTGTATTAAAAGGCCTTACCTTGTTTTTTGGTTTTTATGGGTACAAATTAAAACAAACGGATTATCCTGCGCTGAAGGATTGGAAAGCATATAGTGCGTTCTATTTGGGAATGAAATCTGATTTCAATGCCTTATGTTCAGGGAAAGTTCAATATACCATTTCAGATATTTTATTGCTTTCAGATATTCTCAAGGTTGACCCCATGGTTACCTATGTGGATGATAGCGAAAGTCACGTAGATACATCCTCTGGATTATTGCAGCGCATCACGTTACCGATGATGCTCTCTGTTGTAGGAGTGATTTTATTAGGAGGATTTGTTATTTGGTACACTACATTTCGGAACCTTGAAGATGAAGATAATATAGCCGAAACAGAAGAAATAATCCCAATTGATAGTTTAACGAAGTTGAATGACAGTCTTACTCAGGCTGTTTTAGATTCCAATCGTTTGAAAGTGGATTCCTTGACAACGTTAGTTTGGCCAGATGGTAAACCATTTGACCTACCCAAGACTTCAGTTCTAGTTCCAGTTCATCAATTTCTAATGGATTCCACCCAAAAAGAGACTACGGAATTTAGTGTAAGTGAATTACAATTCGATGCGCAATCTGATTTACTTGTACAGCCTAATGACCTAGTGTTTAAACGTTTGGCAGAAGGTTTGTATGCCTTCAAAAATGTCCATGTCAAATGGGTGGTTAATTCAGGAAAAGATGATCGAGCATCGCTTAAGCGAGGATTTGTATTGAAGAATCGCCTAGTAGGTGAGGGGGTCGCACCGGGACGAATTGAGGTGAAATCATCAGACCCTTCCGTGTCATTTTCAGACGGAGAAGCGCAGGTTTATCTGTTGCTGACTAAGTAGCAGTTATTAAAATAGTGCAATTCATTTGCTTTCTGTAGTAAGTATGCGTACTTTTGTGGCTTATTAGTACAAATGCATCCGCATAAATCGATTACAAGAGATTGTAAATCCCTTACCAGACAGTTTAGAGGGCTATTAGGTTTAATTACGGATGTGTTAGGGCATCATAATTAAACAAAAAAATCATGAGTGAAAAAATTCGCTTTGATAGTCTTCCTTTGTCGGAAGGTATCCAAGAAGCAGTAAAAGAAATGGGTTTTGAATTTGCTTCTCCCATTCAGTCAGAAGCTATTCCCTACGTTTTAGAGGGTCGTGACGTCATCGGACAAGCACAAACAGGTACAGGTAAAACGGCCGCGTTTGGTATTCCGATGATTGAGCATATCGTTCCATTCGAGAAATTCGTTCAAGCTATTATTTTATGTCCTACCCGTGAATTAGCGGTTCAGGTTTCTGAGGAAATGAAGAAACTAGCTAAATACACGAAAGGCGTTTGGGTGACTACGGTTTACGGTGGTGATTCAATTGATCGACAAATTAAGTCGTTGAAGGCAGGGGCCAACATTGTTGTAGGTACTCCAGGTCGTGTAATTGACTTAATTGAGCGCCGTGCATTGAAGCTCCAACAAGCCTCTATGATTGTTTTGGATGAGGCAGATGAAATGTTAGATATGGGTTTCCGTGAGGATATCGAAAGCATCTTACAAGAAATGCCAAACGAGCGCCAGACAGTCTTATTCTCTGCGACTATGTCAAAGCCTATTTTAGGTTTGACTAGTCGTTATTTGACAGATCCTAAATTAGTGAAGGTCGTTAAAAACGAAATCACGAACGTTAACATTGAACAATTGTATTTTGATGTGAAGGGTCGTGCGAAGATGGAGGTTACAACGCGTTTAATTGATTTCTACGCATTGAAGTTGATGTTGATCTTCTGTAACCAGAAGAAACGTGTGGACGAGGTGGTTGAAGAACTAGTTTCTCGTGGTTATGCTGCGGAAGGTTTGCACGGTGATTTACGTCAAAGCCAACGGACCCAAGTAATGAACCGTTTCCGTAATGGAAATGTATGTATTTTGGTGGCTACTGACGTAGCTGCTCGTGGTTTGGATGTAGACAATGTGGACGCCGTAATTAATTACGATATCCCATTAGATGAAGAATATTACGTTCACCGTATCGGTCGTACAGGTCGTGCTGGTAAATTCGGTAAGGCATTTACCTTGGTGGTAGGTTCTGAGCGCAATCGTTTGCGTGAAATTATGAACTACACCAAAGTTAAAATTGATAAAGGTGTTATCCCATCATTCACGGATGTAGTCGGCATTAAAAAAGGCATGTTTATTGAGCGTGTAGCTGCTACCATCAACGAGGGTGATTTAGAAGTTTTCTCTGATTCATTAGAAAACTTACAACATGCTGGTTTTTCTACGGAGCAAATTGTTGCTGCCTTAGTTAAAATGAACATGGGTATCCAAAAGAATGAATTTGGTGATGAAAATTTAGAAGGTGAATTCGAACGTCAATCACGCAAGTTTGGTCGTGAGGAGCGTGGCGGAGGTTTCCGCGATCGTGACTCACGTGGTGGAGAACGTCGTGGTGGTGGTCGTTTCGATCGTGAATCTCGTGGTGGTTATGGAGACCGTGGTGGAGATCGTGGCGGTCGTTTTGAAAGAGGTTCTGATCGCGGGAGTGGCCCACGTGGACCACGCGTTGACCGGGAAGGAAAGCCATACAAAACGGACGAAAACATGGTACGTATGTTCGTGAATATTGGCTTTAATGAGAAAATTTCTCCTTCCAATATCGTTGGTGCTTTTGCTGGCGAAACAGGAATTCCAGGAAATGTATTAGGTCAAATTCAAATTGAGAACAAGCATACGTATGTAGATGTTCCCAAGGAATATGCAAACCAGGTCATCGACAAGATGGTAGGTGCGCAAATCAAAGGCAAGCGCGTTTTAGTCGAAATCGCTAAGCCAGTTTAAACGTATTTTTTTTTTTTGAGGGGCAGTCGAAAGGTTGCTCCTTTTTTTATGACTTTTTGAGCCAAAAATGCTGTTTCGGAGCCGTAGGTTTCAAACTCAAAATACCGATTTCAAATAATTCTATCGAATGTATAACAGCTGGATTTTGGTATAATCTTCGCCAAAATTCATTCGAATGAGTTCCCGCATGAGGGTGTAAGCAAATAATCAGATTCGCTGAATCTTGAAACAAAGCTTCTATGTCTGGTAGCTTTGAATCGTTCAACTGGTTTAAATCTACGATGTGGAGCTGACCTTCGGCTAGTTTCAAATAACTGCCAATCCCATGAATCAATGCTCTTTCTAGGTCTTGTGGTGATTTCTGGTAAATCGGATCAATAACCTCAGTATATAATGCAAATACGAACGGAGAGTGTAATCCATGCGCCGTTTGTGCTTTCCAATTAAATCGTAACCTGTTCAACATCAATTCAAGCTGTAATTTGTGACTAATTCAAATGCCGGTGTTTGCGCTTTAAACGTAGTTTGATCTATCAAGTTTAGGAAGGTATAATAACCAGACATTTGTCCTATGGCTGAAATAATCGGACATGCTGAAGTGTAAGTAAAGGATTCTCCAGGTTCAATAATCGGTTGCTGACCCACCACGCCCAATCCATTAACATATTCAGGCGCATGACTTCCATCCAGTATCTTCCAGAATCTGCTGACTAACTGGGCCGGTTGATTCCCAATATTTTTGATTGTAATTTGGTAGGAGAAAAAGTGATTATAAGGTGCCTGTAGTTGATAATCAGGCAAATGAGTCACTCTTACGTTAATTTGAAATCCGTTTTCGATGGATTGTGGCATGTAAAGGAATATTTTATGGCTAGTGCCAACTTAAATTTACGGGATTTAATACAAAATGATTGGAAAAATATCTTGAATTCTTGTTTCGAGCAAGAATGGATGGATCATCTGGAGCGGGAGTTGGCAAGTGAATACGCAAACCAACATGTATTTCCGCCCGTTTCAGATGTATTCAATGCCTTGAATTTAACCGCTTTTGAAGATGTTAAAGTCGTAATTTTAGGTCAAGATCCATACCATGGAGTAGGAGAGGCGCAAGGATTTAGTTTTTCCGTTCCTAACGGTGTAAACATGCCTCCTTCACTGAGAAATATTTTTAAAGAATTAGCTACCGATATAGGTGTGCAACGGACGTATACCGATTTAAGTGATTGGGCCCAGCAAGGTGTTTTATTATTGAATTCGGTCCTGACCGTTCGTGCAAACGAACCAGGATCTCATGCGAAATTAGGCTGGCAAAATTTTACGTCAACCATCATTCATGCGTTGAATGCGCGCGAAAAACCGATGGTTTTTATGCTCTGGGGAAATTATGCCCAGCAAGTTGGCAAGCATATAGATGAATCAAAACACCTCGTCATTCGCTCGGCACATCCTTCTCCACTTTCGGCCAATCGAGGCGGTTGGTTCGGTTCAAAACCCTTTTCTAAAGCGAATGATTTCTTAGTTAATTGTCCTATTCAGTGGACTTAAATACGCTTTAATTGGCTCGGGAAATACACGAATTGATTCGGGAATTCTTGTAGAAAGAACTCCGAAATAAGTGTTTCGATGGCCTCTTTGCGACGCTCTTCCGTAACGGGAATTAAACATTGGATGGAAAATCCTTTGGAGTCGGGTTCTTGATGTGAACTAATCTCGAAAGCATGCGCTTGTTCGATAAAATCCCAAGCATTTAATTCAGGTATGATATGATGCGTTAATGCTTTTACTGCCTGAGCTTCAATGGCATTTTCTACAAAGATGGATATGTTAAATTGGATCATGGCTTGATTGTTTTTTGGGCTAAGGCATGGTACATAATTTCGGCTAGGTGAAAGCCTTCTTTATCGATGCCATCTTTTATCTGATGCCGGCATGAAGTGCCATTACTAGCAATAATGGTGCTGTTTTTAGTGCTGAGTAGGCGAGGGTATAATACCAATTTGGCGATTTGCTGAGATAATTCGTAATGCTTTTTTTCATAGCCAAATGATCCAGCCATGCCACAGCATCCGGTTGGTAATAACTCCACCTCGTAATTTTCAGGAAAACTTAAGACTTGTCGGGTGCTACTTATTCCAGCAATGGATTTTTGATGGCAGTGACCATGTAAAACAATTTTCTGATTCATGGCTGTAAATGCATCTTTTGCAATTCGCTTCGCCTTGATTTCTTGTGCTAAAAATTCATCGATTAGTAAGCAATTTTTCTTTAGCGCGTTGGCTTGTTCCCGTAAATCGGCGGTTACTAAAGTTGGAATCTCATCTCGGAAGCTCAATAAAGCACTTGGTTCTATTCCAATTAATGGTTTCTCCTCGGATACGATGGGTGCGAGTTTCTGGACGTTTGTGTTGGCAAGTTTTTGGGCAATGGCCAACAAGCCTTTCGAAATATAACTACGTCCACTGATGATTTGAGAGGGTATTTCAACGCCATATCCTAGTTCATTTAAGAGAAGGATCGTTTTTTTGCCCAGCTCCACATCGTTGTAGTTGGTGAATTCATCCGCAAATAGATACACCTGTCCGTGCTTTAATTCGCTTTGATTGATGCGTTTACTGTAGCGCTTAAACCAACTTTCCAGTGAGGTAAAATGTACTTCAGGTATACTGCGATTCCACGAGAAACCCATCAATGTTTTGATGATTATACTCGTTCCCGGAAATGCGACCAGCATATTGTATAGTGGTGCTACATAGCTGGCAAGCTGCTGGAGCTTGGGAAAATGACCAATTAACTGGGTGCGCAAAGGAGTCCCCTTTTGGAGGTAATGTTGCTGTAGCGTTTCCGCTTTCAGTTTACTCATGTCTACGCCTGAAGGACATTCAGTTTGGCAACCTTTACATGATAGGCACAAGTCTAAAACTTCGAGTAATTCAGGATTATTATAAGCTTGATCTCCTTCTGAGGTGATTAATTGACGCAGCATGTTTGCACGCGCGCGCGTACTATCTTTTTCATCATGGGTCGCCATGAAGCTGGGACACATGGTTCCGCCGCTTAATGCAGATTTCTTGCAATCGCCTGAACCAGAACATTTTTCAGCTAATGCAAAAGGACCAGCTAATTCGCCATAATGAAAGAAATGGGTAGTATTTGTCTCCTTAACACGTGGCCGAAATGCTTCGTCCATTGGTGGCGTATTGACAATTTTACCTGGATTCAAGAGGTTGTGTGGGTCAAAAACGTGCTTGATTTCTTGAAATAAAGCATATACTTCTTTGCCCATTAAGGCAGGAATAAATTCGCCGCGCAGCCTTCCATCACCATGTTCTCCGCTCAATGATCCTTGGTACTTTTTCAGAATCTCAACGGTTTCAGTTAAAAGAGACCTAAATAATGATTTACCCTCTGGTGTATGGATATCTAAAAAGGGTTCAATATGCAATTCTCCAGCACCTGCGTGAGCATAATAGGCAGCTTGAATATTGTTTTTGGCTAATAAAGCTTGAATGTCAGCCACGTATGCAGGTAAATCTGCAGGTGCCACCGCACAATCTTCAATTAGATTAACGGGTTGTTTTTTCCCTGGCAAATTGCGAATTAACCCAAGTCCTGCTTTACGGATATCCCAGCCTTTGGTGATTTCCTCATTATATAGCGTTGGGTATGCATAACCCAAAGAAGCGTCTTGTAATTTTTGAATGCAATTAGTTACTTTTTCTTGTACCAATTCGGCTGTTTCTGCACGGAATTCCACCATTAAAATGGCTTCTGGTTTACCTTCGATAAAGGTCCGGTCTTCTATAAAATTGGGATGGTTTTCCGTGAAGGAAAGTATAAAATTATCCACCAATTCTGAGGCAGTTGGCTGACACGAAAGAGCTACAATGTTCGCTTGCAGCGATTCTTGCAGGGTGTGACAATGAATGCAAATAAGGCCAACTTCCTTACTCGGCTGATCGAGTAAGTTGATTTTCATGCTATGCACCACGGCTAATGTTCCCTCCGAACCGGCTAATAAAGCGGATAAATTGAATGGCTGGCCAGCGGGATTAAAGGGCTGCATGTCAATCAGTGCATCCAATGCATATCCGGTATTTCTACGGGTGATGGCGGGGTTTGGGAATTTCGCTCGAATGAGTTCTTGTACCTTTGGATTATTCAACATCCGATGAATCTCGCGGTAAATTTTACCTTCTAGATTCGTGAGGGCTGTTTTTTTGTAAAACTCCTCATTCGTCAGCGGATGTGTGTGCATTTCAGATCCGTCAGCGAGAATAGCTCGTGTTTCCAATAGATGATCACGCACATTGCCCCAAACGATGGAATGTAAACCGCAGGAGTTATTACCGAGCATTCCTCCTAATAAAGCGCGATTAGCTGTGGAAGTTTCTGGTCCGAAAAATAATCCGGATGGCTCCATTTGCTTATTCAAATCATCGCGAATGATTCCAGGTTCGACCCAGGCAGATTTTTCTTTCTTATTTAATTGGACAATTTTGGAAAGTGGGGCTCCCACTTCCATCACGATTCCTTCGCCTACTACTTGGCCGGCTAAGGATGTTCCTGCGCCACGCGGAATGATACTAGTTCTGTGTTTTTCAGCGAATTGAATGAGTCGCTTGATGTCTTTGGCGCTGGCGGGTTTGGCGACAGCTAAGGGCTGAACCTCGTAAACAGATGCGTCCGTGGCATAAATCTTTCTAGTTAGGTCAGATTGAAGGTTATTTTTGAAAAACAATTCCCCTTCAAAATGAACGGCTAGATTTTCGGCTTCGTGTTTACTCCAAGGCATGATTTACGCTATTGAATTTTAAATTTACGAAATCCAATCTTAATGCCATATGACCATTCAAAAGTTTATATTTTCTATTCATCCTTTCGCATCTAGAACTTTGACATTTAACTAGTAAATTCGACATCTATTTTTTTATATGATCTTTCTTCGTCAAGTTTTTGAGAGTTTAGTATTTGCTTATCAAGCATTGCGCTCAAATTTATTACGTACCACCTTATCGCTACTAGGCGTTAGTGTAGGTATTTTCGCTATCGTCGCTGTGTTTACGGCAGTAGATTCGTTGAAAGGTAAAATTCGTACCGAAATCGATTCATTTGCAGGTTCAGGTGTTATGTATGTAGGTAAGTGGCCTTGGGTTATGTCGAGTAATTATCCTTGGTGGAAGTATCTGAATCGTCCTGAAATGAAATATACTGAATACCGGTATTTGAAAGAAAATTTAAAAACAGCACAAGCCGTAGCTGTGATAGATGGCGGTCGAAATGCCTCTATTTCTCGAGGAAGCAATAGTATTGATGCGAATTTGACCGGGGCGAGTTATGAGTATAATCAAATTACGAGTACGCCCATTGCCGATGGTCGTTACTTTCTCCCGATTGAATCTGATAATGGAATTTATGTGTGCATTATCGGTGCTAAAGTCGCTGAAGCGCTGATTGATGGGAAATCTGCCGTAGGTGAAATCATCAAAATTAATGGCATTAAATTCTCGGTGATCGGAGTTATTGAGAAAAAAGGAAATGACATGTTGAGTTTCGGGGGAACACCAGATGAAAAGGTAATTATTCCGTATACAACGTTCTCTGCTATTTTTCAAAAGGATAAGCCTGCTCCGGATATCGCGATTAAGGCGTTTGATTCGGATATTGGCCAAGTAGAATTGGAAGGGGAGGTTACCGGAATGATGCGCAGTTTGCGTTCTATTAAACCGAAGCAAGAAGATAGTTTTACGGTGAATCGTTTAGATGGTTTAAATCAATTCTTTGACGGAATCTTTGCGGCCTTGAATATTGCGGGTGCATTGATTGCTGGATTTTCATTGTTGGTAGGTGGTTTTGGTATTGCCAATATCATGTTTGTATCCGTTAAAGAGCGCACTAATATCATCGGAATTCAGAAATCCTTGGGTGCGAAGAATTACTTTATTCTTTTTCAATTTTTGTTTGAGGCGGTATTTTTAAGTTTGATTGGAGGCTTAGTGGGTATTGGGTTGGTCGTAGGCATAACCTACATTCCACAAGATGCTTTGCCTCTCACATTAACGGCAGGAAATATTTTCACGGGATTATTGATCTCAAGTTTTATTGGGATTTTATCAGGTATCATTCCAGCTTGGGTAGCTGCTAAGATGGACCCCGTTATTGCCATTCGCTCTAAATAGAAAAAGGCCATCTGTCGGTTGACAAATGGCCTTTTTACGTCAATTAATTCTAGATTAGATAGACAAAGTCGCTAATACTGAATTCATATTACGAACAGCTTCAGCCGACTTGTTGAAAGCAGCTTGCTCTTCTTCAGTTAATTTATAATCAACGATTTTCTCCCATCCGTTTTTACCTAATACGACAGGTACGCCTAAGCAAATGTCTGATTGGCCATATTCTCCATCCAATGATACGCAGCAGGCCATGATTTTTTTCTCATCACGCACGATTGCTTCAACTAAAGCAGCACCAGCAGCACCAGGAGCATACCAAGCCGATGTTCCTAACAAACCTGTTAGAGTTGCACCACCCACCATCGTGTCAGCAGCTACTTTATCTAACGTTTCGGCATCTAAGAATTGGCTGACAGGAACACCATTGTAGGTAGCTAAACGCTTCATTGGAATCATCGTTGTATCTCCGTGTCCGCCGATTACCGTTCCGTGGATATCGTTGATGGAAACGTCCATTGCTTTTGCTAAATAGCATTTGAAACGAGCTGAATCTAATGTTCCACCCATACCGATGATGCGGTGTTTATCCAATCCAGCAACTGATTTCGCCAAATAGGTCATCGTATCCATCGGATTCGAAATGATCACAATGATTGGGTTTTTAGAGAATTTCAAAATGTTTTCAACCACACTTTTTACGATCCCTGCATTCACGCCAATTAACTCTTCGCGCGTCATGCCTGGCTTACGCGGTAAACCTGAAGTAATCACAACTACATCGGAATTAGCAGTTTTTGAATAATCATTGGTTGAACCTACTAGCTTGGTATCGAAACCGAATAACGAAGCAGTTTGAAACATGTCAAGGGTTTTGCCTTCAGCAATCCCTTCTTTGATGTCTAATAATACTAATTCATCGGCTAATTCTTTTCTAGCGATGTTGTCAGCGCAAGTTGCCCCTACGGCCCCAGCTCCTACTACAGTGATTTTCATTGTGTTTATATTTAGGAAAGATTGATTCAAAAACAGCGCAAAAATAAGACATAATCGCCAATTATCGAATCAATTTTTAAAATGAATCGAATTAAGGATAGACCCGTGTCATTTTTTAGTTGATTTTAGTATATTTAACGATTAAATATTGATTATGTCCAAACAAGCCAATTTAATCGACCGTATTGTCTCGTCTCCCTTTTTTGAAAGGGCAATGGTCAAAGCCGAATCTGTCATGTCACATGATAAAATGGGTTTGTTACGTATTGTTCAACACTCCTTGAAGAAAGTCAGTGAATTAGCGGCTCAGAGTAATTTGACAGTCGTTCGATTATTAAATCACTATGTGTTGTTATTCAGTGAAATGATTAAAGCCTATGTGCAGGGTAGATACAAGAAATTGCCTGCCGTTACGTTAGTCAAAATAGTAGCTGTTTTATTCTACTTTGTTTCCCCCTTTGATTTTATTCCTGACGTACTTCCGCTAATCGGATTTACAGACGATTTAGCGCTTGTTTTATGGGTAGGAAAATCGATTAAACATGAGTTAGATGAATTTGAAAAACATGCGAATGTTTGAGCCTTAATTAAGGATTTTTAATGACTATTGAATATATTTACAAAATTAAAAAATTGACAAAATGAACATCTCAAGTATATTATTGTTTTTGAATGGTTTAGGTGGTGGTGAATTATTGCTAATCGGTTTAGCCATTCTTTTGTTTTTTGGAGGTAAAAAATTACCTGAATTAATGCGTGGACTTGGAAAAGGTATTCGCGAATTCCAAGATGCTAAGAACGAAGTAAAAGATCAAATCAATAAAGAGCTAGACGAAACGAAAAAGTAATCTTTCGAATTTTAGTTTGAAAAATGCATAGTTGGTGTTTACGCCAACTATGCTTTTGTGTTTTAATGAATCCCCTTTTTTAATGAATCAATTGCCCCTCCCTTATTCGGAAATACGTAGGCAGTTACATGCAGGCGAGCAATCGTGCGTGGGCTTAGTTCAATTTCATTTAGCGCAAATAGATGCGCATAATGAGCAGTTGAACGCCTTTTTAGCTGTTTACCGAGAAGAGGCTTTAGCCCGTGCTCAGGCAATCGATCAGAAAATTGCTTCCGGACAAGCAGGTCCTTTAGCCGGCTTAGTCGTAGGTATCAAAGATTTACTTTGCTACGAATCGCATGGTTCACAAGCAGGAAGTCAAATTCTAAACGGGTTTAAATCTACTTTTTCCGCCACCGCCGTACAGCGTCTTTTGGATGCCGATGCGATTATAATCGGACGCCAAAACTGTGATGAGTTTGGGATGGGATCTACGAATGAAAACTCTTCTTTCGGGCCTACGTTAAATTTTGCAAATACCGAGCATGTCGCTGGTGGAAGTTCAGGTGGTTCAGCCGTAGCCGTGCAAGCGGGTATGTGCCAGGTTTCATTAGGTACCGATACCGGTGGTTCCATTCGGATGCCCGCCGCTTTTTGTGGTATTATGGGCTTGAAGCCTACCTATGGCCGAGTGTCTCGCTGGGGACTTATTGCTTATGCTTCCTCCTTTGATTCCATTGGACCCATGGCTCACCATGTGGAAGATTTAGCGCTGGTTTTAAACTGCATCGAAGGGCAAGATGGCTACGATAGTACGTTGACAGATGCGCCTCCAGTCGCCTACCAACCAAAAAATCGTGTGGCTTACATTAAAGAAATTGTAGAGCATCCTAGTTTACAGTCCGACATACGTGATGCGTTTTTTGCACGTGTGGAGCAATTGAAAGCATCTGGTATCGAGGTAGTTAGCGTTGATTTTCCGTATATAGATCAGATGTTGCCCACGTATTATGTGTTGACAACCGCTGAAGCCAGTTCCAATCTAGCCCGATTCGATGGTGTGAAATTTGGCCGCCGAACCGATAACCCCAAAGACCTCATGGACTTGTATAAAAAGACACGTGAGGAAGGATTTGGCGAGGAGGTTAAACGACGTATTATGTTAGGCACATTCGTGTTGAGCGCTGATTATTACGATGCGTATTACACGAAGGCGCAACAGGTACGCCGACTGATCCAAGAACGTACCATGGCAATCTTAGCGGATGCGGATTATATTATTTCGCCAACGACCTCATCTACCGCATATCGTATCGGAGAAAAAACATTGGATCCTTTGCAAATGTATTTGGGTGATTTGTTTACTGTTCAAGCGAATGTGACGGGTTTACCTGCTTTATCTATCCCGATGGGTCAGGACTCGAATCACTTACCGATGGGCTTTCAAGTGATGGGACGTCCATTTGACGAAGCTGGTTTATTGAATTTGGCCAAAACAATCCAAAACATATGAAGCAGCTAGGATTTATCTTATTGTTTTGCCTATGCTCGCTACGTTTGTCGGCGCAGATCACTGCCTCTACACCAAATCTACCCGAAGTACCTGCCGGTAAATCTTATTTTCCAGAGGATGAATTAAATTTTGTGGACTCTTTGGCCAATGTAGAACAAGGCCTACCGACTGGATTTATGATTGATCCGCAACTGGTTCAAAAGCGTTTAGCCGGTCTGCAACAACGAATTCCTTTGAATTACAATCTTCAAACGCATCAGTTTGTTGAATATTTTGCTTTTAAGAAGGCGGAGTTTACCCAACGGATGCTTGAAAAGCGGGATACGTATTTTCCTGTGTATGAGAAATACCTCAAGCAGTATAATCTGCCTGATGAGCTAAAATACTTGTCATTAATTGAATCAGGTTTAGAGCCCAAGGCCTTGTCAAATAAGGGAGCCGGTGGATTATGGCAATTCATGCCGTATACCGCCCGAGGTGATTTTGGCATGCGCGTTGATTCTTTCGTAGATGAACGCTTTGATGTAGAAAGGGCAACTGAGGCAGCGTGTAAATACTTGGGTCAATTGTATCGGATTTTTGGCGATTGGCATTTAGCCTTGGCAGCATATAATACTGGTCCAGGCAATGTTAAACGAGCTATTCGTAAGTGTGGGAAGAGTGATTTCTGGGGAATTTATGCGTGTTTGCCTAAGCAAACTCGAGCGTATGTTCCGCAATTTATTGCCATGAACTACATGATGAACTTCAATAGTGATCACGCGATTCATGCCGAAAAATACCATCAAGTCATTCCATCTGATACGGTTCATGTAAAAGGTTATTTGAATTTGGCGCTAATGAATCGATTGGCATCCATCTCCAATGATACGTTTCGGGTTCTTAATCCACATGTTTTAGGGGCTGTACTGCCTGCAGATGTTAAGAAGCTTGTCATTCGAATTCCTAAAAATAAGTTCGCTTATTTTCAAGCCAACCGGTCGGCCATCTTAGACTCAGCAGGTTTTATGAGTCGTTCAGATAGTTTGGCATTTCAGTTCGTCGATCGTTTAGTTAAAAAGACTATCAAGGTAAAGCGTGGGCAAGATGTGTTTGACATTGCGCGCATCGTGGGGGTATCCGCGTCTGAACTAAAACGGATTAATCGCCTTCGTTCCAATCGATTAAAGAAGGGTAAACGCTTAGTTTATTATGCTCGTGTTCGCGAAAAAGTGAATTTGGCATCGATTGATTCAACGAAGCAGGCGAATGTGGCTGAAGTTACAACGAAGAAGCTGCCTACCAAAAAATACACACGCTATTACAAAGTTCGGTCAGGAGATACCTTGTCTGATATTGCTGAAAAGCACAACGGGTTAACCGTGGATAAATTAAAAAAGTTAAACCATTTGCGTTCTAAGGCTATTTTGCGCCCGGGAATGCGCTTACGAATTTCCTAATATGATCGCTTATTTAAAAGGTAAACTGGCGCACAAAGACCGGACGCATGTCATCATCGATGTGCAAGGTGTGGGTTATGAAGTTAAGATCTCATTGCAAACCTATGATGCTTTAGCTGATGGCACCGAGCTTTGTCATTTGTTCACGCACCTTCAAATCAAGGAGGATGCACATACGTTGGTAGGTTTTCATACCATGGATGAGAAGTATTTGTTCTTAGACTTGATCAGTGTTTCAGGCATTGGTTTGAGTACGGCCTTAGTTATGCTTTCGTCATTTTCTTCAGGAGAAATTCGTTCGGCCATTATGAATGAAAATATCGGATTGATTCAGTCGATTAAGGGGATTGGTTCGAAGACGGCCCAACGGGTTATTCTTGAATTAAAGGATAAATGCAAGAAAGATACCTTGTTTGTTGAAGCTGGTGCGGCTTCGCATTATAAGAGTTTTGGAGTGAA
>JACCDX011503731.1_pt1 | contig 56195 bp, 86 predicted proteins | sample 7449681 | NCBI WGS metagenome assembly JACCDX01 (sample SAMN15323450, study PRJNA562643) | freshwater metagenome | isolation source: river surface water | place: USA:Blue River Watershed | collected 2017-08-18
ATAAGACCACTGTTTATGTAAGCATCAATAGAGTTTAACACTTTCTGCTTTTCTATTTTATCTTTCTCGGTTACTATTGTTTTAGCTTGCTCTTTGTTTTGAGCTATTAATGTTTTACCATCTAGTAACCCATTAAAGTCAACGTCATAACCTTTACCTTTAAGTTCTTTTTGTTGAGCAATTATTTTTTTCTTTAATTCCTCTTCTGTTTTATTCTGCTTACTATAATAAGCATCTTGTTTGAATACTTTATTTAAAGCATCAACTCTTCCTTCATTCTCTATTGGCTTCCATGAAGATACTTTTTTTAACGGAGCTACAGCTGATTTAACTCCTGCATTTTTACCTATATTAGTATCTATAGATATATTTTCCTCCTGCTCAAGCCATATGCCATCCTGAAGTTTATACTTCTTAGCTTCTTTTCCTGGATAACCACTGAAAATATTATCTTCCGAACCAGAGGATACCGAAGGCTTTTGCTCTACCGTTTTTTGTGTAGCCGATGAAGAACTTACCTTTGGCTGTTCTGATGGTAATGCCGTAGCTACTTTTTTTTTTGGAGACTTGAACTCAGGGAATTTAGATAATATTTCATCCTCGCTCTTATATTTACCACTATTTGACGTAGCAACAAAATCTTTTAATGCTTTTCTATCATAAGATTTAAGTTCAGGAAATTTAGACAATAACTCATCTTCACTTTTATATTTTCCGCTATTAGATGTTGCAACAAAATCTCTTAATGATTGTTTTAAATCTGGCATATTTTTTATTTTAAATTATCTTACACTTCCACCTTTAACTGTAGTAGATGGTTTATTCGTCTTTGGAGATTTTTTATTATCTTTTGGATTTTTAGCCCTGTATATATTTCTCTCTTTTCTGAACTGTACTAGAGATTCTTCTGAACCTTTAGCTCCAGATTGACCATAGAAGAATGGAGCTAAGTCTTCTAACTCTTTAATAGGTTGAGTTGATACAAGTTCTCTTGTAAATTTAGGTTTTCCATTTTTATCTTCTATTTGATTTCCATTTCTATCATATACAGGCTTATCCTCATAAACATTCATACCCCCTCCTTTACTCCACTCAAACTTATATCTTCCTCCTGACAATGCGGCTAATGTGCCAAGACCAGTGTTACCGCTGAACCAAGCGTTATGAAGTTTCTCATACATAGGAGTTGCGCCATCAGTAGTTCCGCCACTACCTCCGCCATCTCCATAAAACGAAGCAGGCTTAGACCAATCTTGCTTTGGAGAACCTGTTACTTTCTCGTAGATATTTGACTTGATAAAATTATCTGCAATTTCCTTACTCTTTTTCATTTGTTCTGGAGACAGAACAGGATTAATAATCGATCCTTGTTTCTCTATCTTGATAAGAGACATCTCAATTTCTTTCTTCTCATCAGCCGACAGTTCTGTAGATAGACCTGCATCTTTTTTAGCTTGTATTTTTTTCTGAGCTTTCTCATTGTACATTTGACCGTACTCTTGCTCGTTCATGTAGTAGTCAGCATCAACATTCCCCCAATCTGTAAGAATACTAGCAGCATCTCTAGGATTAGCTACCATTGAGTTCACACCTGTAGCAATAGCTTCTTTACTTGCATCATTCTTTAAAAAACCTTCAACAGCCTTTTCTCCACCTTTACCTAAATCTTGCCAAGTAGTAGAAGCTTCAAATCCTTTAACTATAGAAGCTGTACTCCCAACTAAATCGAATCTATTTTGAATAATGTTCTCAGGTCTGTTTAATACATCGATACTTTGAGCTTCACCTGTAACTTTATCTATTACAAATAAATCTCCTTTATCGTTAAATCTAGCATCTTTTTTATCTAACTCAGCCACCTTACCAAACATCTCAGCTAACTTATATTCAAAATGTGATGCAGTTGGAAATCCATTTGCACCTGGCTCTTGACGTTTAGCATATTCTTTGAACTGTTCGTCAAATGCTTTAGCAGTATTAGCGAATGTACCTAAGTTTTTATTAAACTTATTAACAGCCATTCTATAATCAGCAGGACTTATTTGACCTGCTCTCAGTTTTTTATGCAGTTCATTAATACCAGCTCTTCCATTGTCAACCATCTTTAAAGTCAAGTCATTGAAGTCCTGACTGTCTGACATTTCTACGCTATTTAAAGCTTCATCAGTATCAGACTTTAATTTCTCCATCTCGGCTCTTTTTTCTTGCTTAGATGTTTCTATACCATAAATAGACTTAGCTAAATTTGCAGTAAGACCAGCAATATTAAGAGATGGAGTGGGTGTATATTTTGCGTATTCCATATTATTTCGTTGGGTATCCTAATGAGTAGTACGGATTATTAAATGGATTGTCTTGAGGATTCCATTCAGATGGATTATTACTAACAGTATTAACAGCTCCTGAAGAAGTAGGGTTTTTAGACTTAACTTTCTTTTGCTTATAAGCCCCTGTTTGTGCACCTGCTAATACACCTGCACCTGCTGTAGCGGATTCAAACATACCCTGAATAGCAGCTTGCTTATTATCCTCTTGTTGAGCCATATCACTTTGCGCTCCTTGAAGTCTTAATGTCTCTAAGTCTTCCGTTCTGTTAGCAGCTCTTTGGTTAATACCTCCCTGGGCAGTAGCCTCAGCTACATCTCTATTGTAAGCAGCTTCATTCGCTTGAGCAGCTAAATCTAACTCAGCACCTTTTATGCCACCCATCAAATTACTCACTCCACCTATTACTCCTTCAGCTCCTGCACCTTGAGAAGCTGACAATGCAGACATCGCTGCTCTATCAATCCCTTGTTGAGCTAATTCAAATCCTAATGTAGGAACTTGAACTTGATTGAATGGATTTGTTTCTTTAATATTTGCGATATTCTGAGCTGCTTGATTAGCCGCTTGACCTGCTGCCTTTTTATTCTTCTCAGCTTTCACCGCTTGTGCAGCACTAACTCCCATTCCTGCGAGAGCTACACCTGCTGCTATTGTTGTTGTTACTGCTGCCATATCTTAATCATTTCTTGGCACTTAGAATCTCCTTCTAAAAAGCCACATTTTTTATATTTTTCTATTAAATGAACGTTCTTTAATGAAGTGTAAAGATAATTAAATCCGTTATCTTTAGCTAATTCACACAAAGTATTTATCGTTCTTTCTATCAATTCATCTCTATTAAAGTCTCTGTAATGGAAATTAGATACGATATATTCTACCCAAGCCATTTTAGAATTAGTGAAATAAACAAATCCTGCGCAAACTGGTACTTCATCATCATAGATTATAATTCCAGTCTGAGGAAGCATTTCAAATTTAGGCGGTGTCCATCTCCAATCTTTCCACCAACCAACAAGTATATCATCATATACTTCCTTAGTTACTAACCTTGTTGTTATTATCATGTGAAACTTTTAAATACATTTGATGATATAGCGAAAATCTCAACCTCTGTTGTGTCGCTATTAGTTAATTGTACATCCATATAGTAGCCTCTAGCTCCGAATGACTCTGCTTGAGAGTTCTTAACATAAACAATAATATTTCCAGCAACAGGAATTGTCGCTCCGATAGAAGCTAGTGTAATTGTTCTTAATGAGTGTGAAGCAATTGTTCCTAATAATACTAACGAGTTGTTTGACACTACGTACACTTTATCTCCCTGACTGATAGATGAACCTATATTGAAAGCGAAAGATAGAACTAAAGCATTGTATGAAGCCATAGCTCCAATTCCTTGAGTAGATAAAGATAATGTATCGTAAGAACCATCGTCATATCGTCTGATATGTCCGAACCAATTACCTTCCTTCTCTTCGTAGAAACTAGATTCAATCTGTCCTGTAGATAGGTCTGTAATTATCTCTGTCTCCCAAGGTCTATTGCTATCTAATGATAATGTTTTATACATCTTGATAGTCATTGGATCTTGACTGAACGTAGTATTTATTGAAGAAGAGTAGTTCGTTCCGTAGAACTGATTTCTAGTAGTGTTGGTGTCATGTTTGTACAAACTTCCATCTTTCCATGTATAGAACGAGCTGTTCATACCTAACATCCAATCAGGAGCGTAAGACCAGAATGAAGTCCACCCACCAGAACGTTTAGAAAAAGTAATTGTTTGATTTGCCATAACGCAAAGATACTTAAAAAAATGTTATCCTATTATATGTAGCTGCATACAATTTTATATAAATGTACTATATTCGATGCATTAACGTATAAATACATTAATAATGTATCATATTCGATTCATTACGTATCAAATCGTATCATTGTCTAATGCTATACCATAAGCATAATTTAATTTCTCTAAGTCTGAATGAATGAAAAAAGGATGGTATCTAAACTCGATACGAATCCTTCTTCCTTTCTTTTTGTAGATATATTGTTCTACTGTAGCTATCATTTGTTCTACTGTAATCATTAGTTGAAGAAATAAGGTTGCATTATTTTATTTGGTCCATAATAATCGTAAGTCATAAATACAAATCCACTTCTACCTTTCTTGAAGTTATGTTGCACCCAACTACTTGAAGGACTAAATGCAGGAAAATTGAAATAATGGAAATCATCTGAGGTGCACATATCAAATAAACATTGATGACTGTCTCCTTTACTGAACTCTATGTATTTTCCTTCTGAATATATTTTATTATGCTTTAAGAATTGATCGATTTTCTCTATCTGTCTTGAGTCTAATTGAGGTTTAAATCCGAATTTCATGTGCTGAGAATCCTTTCCATGACTCAATACAATCGTATGCTCTCCAACAGTGTACCAACTTATGAACTTTTTTAAGTTAGTTACGTGTACATTATCGTACTTATGGTTTATAATCTGACTAAATGCAGAGTTTAATATGTAAGAAAAATCACCAGAATGGTTATCATTACATATATTGTTACAGCAAATAGAATCATAATGAGGTTGAAGTATATCGATTAAAAGCATTTTAGCTTTAAGTCCTGTATCGAAAGCTTCTTGATTAGACATATTTTGAGGCAACTTATGACCTCCTCTTGTAGTTTCTCCATTCCATCCATCTAAAAAATCCCCTAACTCATCTATATAAAGTATATCAGATTTTTTATTTAGCAATGTGTATTGAGCCATCTCTACAACTCTATCTAGCAATATTTGCTTATTCCATTCTAATTCATATAAAGAAGTTCCATTCTGAGAAGCATCCATTCCTACGTGAACATCAGACCAAACTAATCTATCAAATGTAGGTGATAATGGGTTTATTTCTTTTTTAGGTTTTTCTTCATATTTGCTAAGTACCTCTGAAAATATATCTTCAAAATTGATATCCTTACTTCCTTGTTCTCCTTGTACATTGATTGAATACTTTTTTGATTTATACCAGAAATGTTTTACATTCTCGAAGTCAATCCCTGCTGCTTCGCATTCTTTGATAAGTCCTGGATTATCAGAAGTCTCTTTGAACTTCTGTTTCTTCATGTATTTAGATATCAATGTTCGGTGGCTGTCTGTGTATTGGCAGTTTTGCTCTAAACATATTTGCTTACCTATCTCAGTATAGTTAAGACCTTTCCCATGCAACTCTTTAATTCTATCAGAGTGCTCTGTTATTATTTTCATTAATACTTATATTACATTTAGCGAGGGCTAATATAATACTTTTTTAGTTCACACAAGGCAAGAACTGTAACTTTTAATGAATTTATAGTAATTATAAGAGCATCTTTTACTATCTAAATCTAATGTTTCGTTATATGGATATTTAGATATATAATCTCCCTTGAAAAACATTCTGCTTTTATTATCTGCAACTCCTGCATTATGGAAGAAAGCTAGTTCGCTCCATCTTTCTGAAGGACAGGTAGCCCAACAGAAATTAAATTCTTTCGGCACTTCTATCTTATAACCTAGCTTCCAAGCATTCCATAGTTCAGCCCACATACTAGCGCACCATATCTGTAGACCGAACGGATCGCCTTCCTTCTTGGCATCCTTTAGCTCGCCCAGTCCGTTGTATAGATTGTTGGAATCCTGATATACTTTCTCCCAATAGTCATACGTAACGTTCTTCATTAATTTCTGCGCTCCTCCTGAGTTCTTCTGATTGGCTTCTACTATTACTCTTGGAATCCCAACAATCTCGCACATCTTATTAAGAACGTCTTCGCCTTTGCTTTTAATATAGTCAGCGCCAATGTAACTGATGGTATCGCTGAAGTACCATTTATCATCATGAAGGTATGGAGAAAAATCGAAATACCTAGTAAACAAGAAATCGCAATCGTGAAAAAATATAGCATCTTTTGATAAATAAGGATGTTCTTTAAAATGTTTTGCCAATATGTAAGACTGTATTGATGGAGCGTAATTCTTGATTAGTCTATCATCGGTATAGTAGAAAAACCTTACATGAGGGAATTTACTTTGAATTAATCTCCAGGACTCAGGAATAAATAACTCATAACTAGCTACAACGTCAATATTATTACCATTATAACCTAGCTCAAGAAAGTTCTCTAAGTAAGCCTCAACCTGCCAAGCGTAATAATCTGTGGCAGGTTGGGCTGATAATAATCTTAAACGCATACGTGTGTATCCCCTGTTATGCTTCCATCATGCTCATAAACAGTTGAGCTTCCTAAAGGCTTAATATTTACATAGTTAAATTTAACATACGCTCCTCCATACCAAAAATATGCTTTTGTGCCAACCGTAGATAAAGGTCCATCTACATATATAGTAATAATTTCAGCAGTACAAGCAGCATCCCAATCCTCAGCAGCTCTAACAAGAATATTAGTTAATGGAGGTAATGTAGTTGTCGTTGTTGTACTGCTAGTTGTAGTAGATGTTGTACTAGTTGTAGTGGACGTAGTTGTTGTTGTTACTCCTTGACAATCTAAGCAAGTGTCGTATAAGAAATAAATATAAGTATAACTTCCTCTTAATGCTACTGCTGCATCCCATGTAATTGTAGCAGGACTGACAGATGTAATTGTAAAACAATCTCCGTTATTATCTTTAACTACCTGACCTAATGTAAGTAATGTAGCTGATGAATACTCAAGAGCAAAATTACCTGAAGGAGTGCCGCTACATTTTATGCCTAAGTATCTTGTAAATGCAGCAGTTGTTGTAGTTGTAGTTGTAGTTATTCCTGAACAACTAGATACGCTTAATACATTACCTGTATTATCAACTCTGATTGCATAGTCAGATGTATTCGGCATATAATACCAGAAGCTTCCACCATTCCAAGGAGTAGCACCTAATGCATCTTCAAAAATCTTATCCCCAACAATCGGTTTAGCTGCTGATCCGTTATGGTAATAAGTAGATAATGTCTCAGCAGTATTTAAGCAAGCTAAATATGCAGATACCTCATTATTATCTTGTAATAAGAATCCTGTAATTACAGGAGCAGTTGTAGTCGTTGTAGTCGTTGTAGTCGTTGTAACCCCACGACAAGTATCACAGTTAGCGTAAATAACTACAGGATTCTCAATTGTAACGTAAGGAAATCCAGCAGTTGTTGTTGTAGTTTTTTTCCAACAATTACCATCAGTTGTTTTTATTATACTGTTGTTAGCTATTACAGTTCCTGTTGAATCGTATAATTTAGCAAATACAGTAATATCATTACACAAGTGAGCTGTATGCCAAGAACCACCAGCAGGTAATGTTGTAGTTGTAGTTGTAGTTGTAGTAGATGTAGTCGTAGTCGTAGATAAAGGACATTCATTCTTATAGCTAACCATACCGCTTGATGATATTTTAACACTATAAGTTGAGTGATCTATATTATACCACATATCACCACCATTAAATCCATTAATACCTTTATCATCCTTGAATACAGTATCTCCAACATCAGGAACTCTACTATCTCCATTATGATACATTAAGCTGTAGATAGGAGTTACCGCACAAGCAGCATCACCTGTATCTCCGAAGTTCTCTACGTCAATAGCAAAAGGTTTGATAGTATCAGATGATTGTATTGTTATATTGATAGTTCTTGAAGAACTTGTACCTTGACAGTTTGTAGCTGTTAATGTAATGCTTTTTAGCATTGGAGCTACAGGAGAACCGAACAAAATACCTTTATTATTATCGAACGAAATACCCGCTGGTAATGTATATTCGGCACAAGCTAATCCTATTGTAGCTGTTCCATTTCCAGTAGTTAATACAGGAGTTGTAGATGAGCATATCTTAGATTCTTTCAATGCTCCGACAGGTTCGTTTTTAGCATTCCCTTTACAGTCTGTATAACTGAATATACTTCCCATTGTACCTCCATTCATAACATACTCATTACAAGTAGATGCTAAAGTCCATGACGTTGGATTTCCGTTAACCCCTATCTGTAAATCAAATCCTCTTCCTGCAACTAATGATATATCTGTTGTGTAGATATATGGAACGGTAGCTTCAGAACAATCGCAATTTCCTTCTAATATAACAACACCATTCTCATCGACAGCCACATACGTACCTCCTGAAGATGGTGCTACACCTAGAGATGTTAAACTTACTAAGTGATAAGCGTTTGATCCATCGTAAGGTATTAATCCATTTGCATCCGTATATATTACATCGCCTACTGTTGGAATGCTTCCTGGTCCACTATGATAATAGTTCGTTGTAGCAGTCTGAGTACAAACATCTCCAACTGTACCGTTAGTAAGTCCGATATAGAACGAGTTCAATGAAGGCATCAATCTCTCTAAGTCCCAAGTTGAAGCATCTAATGGAGAGTAAACAGTAATCTGAGCTTCGTTTATGTCTGCAATTGTTTTACCGAATAATAAATCTCCTGCCCCATTATCAACCAATCCATCTAAAGGAGTTACTAATTTAATATCGTCAGCACTTACTCCTGCTGTAATTAAATCATCATAGTTTGTTGTAGAGTTTAACCCAACATAACCTGTATCAGCTACAATATATCCATTCCATCTGATAGTAAATCTTGACGGCTTTCCTGCATTATTGTATCTTACCCCTGAGCTACCTACGTTTGTTCCGTAATCAACATCGATATATCTAGTTGAAGCATCTCCACTGTAAGAAGCAAATCCGCTAGACATATTGTCAGCGTAATCCCATATTAAGTATAAGTAGTCATAATCATTAGGATTATTGAATACGAAATCACCCATATATGTTTGAGTACCTGCATCTAATACAACAGGAATCTCAGTAGCTAGTGAGATAATTGTATCTTTGTCATCTTGTGTGTACTGAATGTCAGACACTAAGTAATACACTTTGTTGTTTAATGACGGTTGAAGTTTATTTATATCAGACGAGCTATCTATCCTTCCTGTCTTTACTGTTACAGTAGAACCGTTGTAAGGGATGTAATCAACACCCCCTACTCCTGTTATCTTATCGAATAATGATACCCCAGTCTCATCTGCATTTATGTTGTTTACAGTATATTCAGAACTGCCTGTATACGAAAATCCTTGTTCTAATTTCATTTATTGATATTTTAAAGGTTTTGAGCTATTAACCATTGTTACTACGTTTATATCTTTATATCTACCTTGCGTTAATACGAACGTTTGTGTTTTACCGCAGTAAGTAACTACAAAGTTAATCGTTCTATTTGCACCTGTAGTATTTGGAGCTATCTGAGAATAGATATCTTGATTTCCATATCCACTTGTAATTGGAGCTGTTACCCAGTTTGTACCGAACCCTGTATTTGTCAAAGTAATTGTCCAAGGAGAATCAGATACGATTGAGAATAAATTGACAGACCTAGTTGTTCCTGCGTTAGAAAATAATCCTGCATATCTACTAAGTGAAAGTTTACAAGCTTTAACGTTATTGTCGTTAGCAGCTAAAACATACATTTGATTGTGTGGATCGTAAGCTCCTATCTTCTGAGTGTTAGGAGTAGTTCTCATTAAATCTCTGAAGTAATCAGTCATACCGATATTAATCTCTTGAAGATTATCTCCTGCGATATTTAAAACTGTTCCTCTTCTAGCATCTGTACAATATAAATCAAATCCATTACTAGCGAAAGACTCAGGATTAATACTGATACCGTTCTCGTAAGGATATGCAATCTGTGTTCCTAATACTTCAGGAATAGATACTACTTGCCCACCTCCAACTGCATCAGACAATAAGTTCTTCTCATACAGAACTTTAGATATTTTGTCATATTGGAATACAAGTAAATCGTTATCTCTAGCGTGAAGCTTTTGAATAGATCCGAAATCTTTATCTAAATATTTGAAGTTAGCATTAGATAAATTAAACTCGTTCAATCTGTCAACACCTGTATTCTGTCCGTAGATTCCTGAATAACAAATAGCATTATCACTAACTCTCTGTTTGTACTCCTCTACAGTTGAGTTTACTCTTATTGAATAATCTAAAGTTGGAGCGTTCCAATCATCATAAATTCTATCAGACTCTAAGCCATTACCAAACGACCAAGCGTTAAAATCACTGTTAGCAATTCCAGGATTATTAATCTTAATAATTGCATCAACACCACCTGTAGATGTTTGGTCTTGGTCTGTTGTACTGTAGGAAACTTGTCCTCCTGTTACAGGACCTGAGCCTGGGAATGCTAAGTCGATTACGATATTATAACAATCAGGTACTTGCAAGATAGTATAGTATCCGTCAGCAACATAAGTATTATTAATCGAGTTGACGTATACTATTTCTCCAACATTAAAAGAATGAGGAATATCACTAGCTGTTGGAGTTGCACCAGGTACAGCTTGCCCTAAGTTTGTTTTACCTCCAGTAGCTGAAGTAAATGTAGTGTATTTCCAATTTACTTTATGTTTTCCACTTTCAATTCTGTAAGTTTTCGACAACTCATGGTAAACGTCTAAATCATTCTCTTCAGGAACAGTTTCGCATATAAGTGAATTATCTGATTGAGTGATAGTATATTTTACTTTAAAAGTATTACAGTTATCCCCAGTGTTCTGTCCGCCTGGATCACCACCTTGACCTTGTATAATCATATATACAGGATAGTTAAGTATATTAGATACGGTCGCGCCTTGATTTATAGTGTAAAGATAATATGTAGTTCCAGAAGAGGAAGCAGATCTAGGTCTCCATATATTACCTCTTCTAAATGATACTGTTGTTGCTCCTTGCTCTACTCCTGCATTAAGATTACTAAATGAAGCGTAAGCACCAGACTCTACAAACCATTCTTCTATATTTGCATATGTTTCAGGAGATGTCCAAGTTTGTTCTGTTAATATTTGTTGAGCATTATTTGTATCCTGAAGTATTTGAATCTTAATCTCTGCTCCTCTCCTAATTTTTCTGTCTGGAGCTGGGTTTAATGCGTAAGGTGATCCACCTGCAATAATAGCATATCCACCTTTAAGTTTATCGTTACTATTTGAAGAATTATATAATCCTATGCCTCCGAAATAATTGCCTCCATAATGACTTGCTGTTCTGCAATTAACCTTCCATTTATCTCCAATAGTGATGCCTTGAGTTATATCCCATCTTACCCATATAGCTGCAACTCCTGAGTTGTCAATATATATAGGAGTAGCTGTTGTAGATATTACTTGATTCTCTACCCAATAACCTGATGCAGTATAATCTATAGTGTATCTAAATGTAGTAGCTGAAGTAACCTCAAAAGTAAAGCGTTTATCTGAAGGATTAAGTGGTGTTCCATATGTATTTGTAGCTAACTTAAAAGCAGTAGGATTTCCATCTCCATAGAAGATTGGCGTTTCAGCTATATTAACTGTACCTCCTGTGATTATTTTATTGTCCCATGGTCTAAAGTTTGTTCCGCTTGATTCGTCTGAATAAGTATCTAGACCTTGTTGAGATAATTCTGAAATAGAATCAACCTTAACTTTTATATAAAGTCCGCTTGGTGCGCCTGAAATAAATCCAGAACTCTTAGACTCTAAGTCAATTACCTTATATCTTTTGTTTGATAATGTAGCTCCAGCATTATTAGACTTCATTATTAAATATCCACCAATCTTAACTTTATCTCTATCGTTAGTGTTTATTAAGAAATATCTATCTAATCCAGTAGAATATAATGCAGTTGGAAATATGTTATAGAACGAACCTTTATTTTGTTTTAATACTAATCTATATTTAGTAGCCCAACATGGCGCAGAATGCTTTATTGTAGCCACTAAGCTATTCCCGTAGATAGATTGGTATGCAGGAATGTAGTGAGTATTCTCTTCTGAAGTTAATACAGTTGTTGTTCTTCCGTAATCATCTAAATAGACAATACCAATTTCATAATCTCTATCCGACCTGAATGTTTGTATGGCAACATTTTTAGCTGTTGCTGTATATTCAGACTTAAGATTAAGGTTGATTTTAATATCTGTGCCATTGCAATCTTTAATGTCGTAAAATTGTGTGTAATTTCCATACATCAATCTGTTCCCTACGAAGTCCTGAGCTTTAGCCAATAATGGAACATTATCAAACAGCCTAGTTGCTTGGTCGGAATTTATAATTGTATATGTTTTGTTATTCTTGAATTTAAAGCTGTGTGTATAATTATCTTTTAGTAATAATTTCTTTTTATTGAAAGACTCGATAATACTGATGTTAGTATTCCTAGTATCTCTCATTAATAGTTGAATCTCCTTTACATTAATCCCTCCTGTATCAAATGTAATCGTAGCGTTATTCTTTAAGTTGAATAATGCTTTATTATTTCCATTTGTATAATCTAAATTAAATTCATCAGGCTCAAATGCTACAGCACTGAATGGAGAAATTGCACTATATTGGTCATCAATATATTTCCATCTGTAAGCGAAGTAAATAAACTTCTCAGACATATTATTAGATTGCGTTCCATCGTCTGTTAGAACGATACTAGGGCTTCTTAATGGAGGTGCTAATATAACATTAATATCATCATCTATTCTTGAATCATCAATAGCGTATGATTTAGCTCTAGCAATATTAATTTTTCTTGGAGCGTTGTAGTTATCTGTCCAATATAAGAACCCATTAATGTAATTTATTCCAGTAACAATGTAGTCTTGACTGAAGTTCAATTTACTAGCAGTCGTAGGAGTTGCTTTGTTAGATTGTAATACCCTAACTGTTGCTCCTGTAATCTCATTGTATTCATATATACCGTCAAACTTATCTGATGCAACTAGCCAATAGATTGTATTTTCTCTCTCGTATTTAGTAGCACCGATTGTTTTACAGTTCTGAATAGTCTGTCCTGAGATAGTAGCTAAGTCAGCAATCTTAGTATTCCCTAATTTGTTTCTAGCTGAACCAACATTCGATCCTTCTGAAATATCGATATCAATATTAAGAGCATCTCTATATAGTCCTTCAGGTAAAAGTCTCTCATCGAGATCTTTTTCCATTCTTCCTCCAACAAAAGTATTTGTAATATCTGCCATTATTTCAACCATTTATTTTGTCCTCTCAAGCTCATTAAAAGTCTTGATGGATGTAAATTGCTTAATCTTATTTTAGTATTGCTAAACTCAGCAGTATATTCTTTCTTAGCTTGATTTCTATCGTAAATAGTAACCCCTCTTTTCTGATTTAATAAAGCCCACTTAACATAACGGTAGATAAACTCCTCAGCAAATTTATGTATCTGAATGTCTGTATCTACTCCGTTCGCCATACCATCAGATATGTATTCAAGAACGACAATTTGATCAGCTACTCCTGAAGAGAAATCGATCACTCCATTGTTAACTCTGAATGTAGGTGCGCCTGACATCTCGTCTGGGCTTGCTCCAAATCTAGCTCCAACTTGATAGCTGAAATACCAATTATCATCAATACAATATCCGTAACATCCGTTGTATTGTCCTGCTCCTGTATAAAGAGTTAATCTATACGTATCTAAATCGGAGTCAATTACCTGAAGCTCGTTATTGATATCGAAAAGAATGTTCTGTGAAGCATCTTGTAAATATCTAGTAGCTGTATTTGTTTGTCTATTCTCAACTAACGGTCTCAATACACCATTAACGTTAATAGATATACGAACGTAATTCACATAGTCAGACGGAAGGATGAACTTTAAATTATCTCCTACCTCAAGCTCTAAACTCTTGATACTTCTTAATGCATCATAGTTAAGTTTCTTGATAGCTTGTTTGATATGGAAAATAATCTCATGACGTTTCACGTTATTAATCTGCTTGTCGTTTCCGACATACATGAGTGTGAAGTTATTTATAGCATCTGCTAATGATACGTATTGATACGAACCCCAATTTGAATCAGTTGGAGCTGCACCACCATTCGTATAATATTGATACGGAGTTATGTATGCCATTTAGTTATATTTTTTCTTGTTTGCTTTGTATTTCATCTGACTTAGCTGCCTGAACAACATCAGCTTCTCTAATAGATACTCCTGCATATTGACATATCTTAATAACTAAGTCTGTCTCGTATGCTTGAGGAAGCTCGAAGTCTTGGTAATCAGTTGCGCCTTGATTGAATAATGCCTCACCGTTAGCTAGAGATGTATATGTCCATTTAGGATCTTTAGGATATCTCAAATATTCAGCAATTACATCGTTTATTATAGTTGTTGGATATATATTTATACCATATTCATTTATCGTATAAACAGGATATAACTCAGATGGAGCTGTCATTGGAGAAGATGTTAGATTTAATATCTTACGTCTGTCAACTTTATCAATCTCGATAATATCATTATAAATCAAATTATCTAAACGATATGCTAATGGCTGATTCGTATGTGCAGGATCTTTGCCTGGTATGTAGAATTGCAGGTTTATGTTATTAAAATAAAGTCTCCAACGAACTATAAATTGATCCAATACTTCAGCTATTTTCTCAGCTATATCAGAATATCCAGAACCATGAAGTCCTGCATTCTGTTTATTCATAGCATTACTGTAATCAAAATTAAGTTGCTCGAATATCTCAGTCTGTGCTTGTTTTGAAAATAAATTAAACTCTTCTGGAGTTAGGTATCCTCTAACGTCTTTACTTAGTATAGACAGGACTGTATTTCTAACGCTATTAATCATTTCTTACTTTTTTACAAAGATAATAAAAAAGGCACAACAATAATGCTGTGCCTCTAAATATCTTAGCTTATTGATTATGCAATAGCTACAGATGTAATTAATTGTTGAGTTGCTCCAACTAATGGCAACTTAGGGATGATAATAGCATCAGGACTAGATTTTGGTCCGTTAGCCAAAGCTAAAGCATCAACGATAGCGTAGTGAGATGCATAAGTTGCATCAGCTGTAGTTAATGTAATTGTAATAACGTCAGCTGTAGCTACACCACCGATAGCAGTCAATACTACTGTTGAAGTTGAAGGCATTGTAATTAAGAAATCTGCGCTTGCAGGAATTAAAGCCTTTGGTAGAGCATTAGCTGCTCCAATTGTGAATTGCAAAAATTTAGCCATTTTCGAAAATAGTTTAATTGTTTTTAAAGTACAAATATAATAAAAAAAGCCGACACTAATGCCAGCTTTTATAATTAGAATATTAAATATCCTTGTTAGTGAGATTTCAAAGATAGTTGAATATTTTTATTCACCAAATTCTTTTTGTAATAATTTATAAAATTCCTGTCCTTCGCTTGTGTGTAACCATGTAGCTAACTTGTCAATATGGTTCTCACCGAATGGGACAGTAAGGATTTTTCTTTTATTGTCAGAAAGGTTGTAGAATACATCTTTACCTCCTCTGAATGTTACATAGCTCTCAGCGAATGCTCTAGTAGCAATGTTATTGATATTCAAATCTGGATCTTCAACTGCCTCCAAAAACTCTTGTGGGTTTGTTTTAGCGAACAATCTGATATCTCTTTTCAACTCATCTGTTGACATTTTATCAACATTTCCATTAAGATAGATTCTCCCGATTGCTAACATTGTATTCAAGTCAAGACCTCTAGCTTTAATTGCAGCATCTAACTCTAAGTCTAATGAAGCAACTTTCTTAGCGGCACTTACTGATGGATCAAACTCTTCAAATACACCTCCACCGTTAGATACGTTGTCAGGGCTGTAATGTAAGAACTCTTGTAATACTCTGTTTGTTTTTGGAACTCTTAAGATACCATCCTCGAAAATGATTGGCTCGCATACTGCTGTTCCATCTTGTTCATCTACGAATGGTGATTTTTGGTTTTTAGCATAACGAAGCTCTCTGTTTGCTCCATTCGTTCCTGCTGTTTCGTCAAAATATAATAATGACTTTCTGTTTGTGTGTCTTGAAGCGATATATAACGCTAATGGTGTTTTACTTCCTGCCAAGTTATAAACTCGGTCTTTTAACTCTAAAGTTTTTTTCATTTTGATTTGAATTTTAATTTAAAAAAAGAAGAGAGCCTCACTGATGAGACTCTCTGAGAATTTATTAGTCTTGGAACAACATGAAGTTGTTTGCTCCTAATGTACATAAAGCTCTTTCAGATAAGAAGTGTAACTCCATAGCATCTAAATCGCTAGTAGCTGTTCCTTCTCCTTGAGAACCTGTAGTCCAAGTTTGTAATCTACGGTTAACTCTTTCGTTAGCTCTGTAACGAACGTGTAAGAATGGTCTCTTAACTGTTTGTCCCATTACTTGATCGTAAACTGAAGTAGTTCCTGCTGGTACTAATACCCCATTAACTGCTCCTGCTGTTAAACCACCACGTAAAGTAGCATCATTTAAGTATTTCCAGTCAGTTTTGTAGAAATCATAAGAACCTCTACGGAAACCTTCGAAACCTAAGTTCAATGACATATTTTTATCATTGTCGAACATACCGTAAGATGCACCTGCAACTGTAGAAATGCTTCCTAACATATCATCGATATCAGTAGAGAATCCTCTGTTAACGAATAATGCGTTCTCAGCGATAGCACCTTGTTTGTCTAAACGAGCAACGATTGTATCGAAGTCAGCTAACGTAGATGGGTTACCGCCGTTGTAAACATTTCCTCTTGACTCGATAGAAGCGAATAAACCTTCTGTACCTGCATTACCACCACCTGTGTTAGTAGATAAGTAAGCTTCAGCAGCAGAACCATTTTCAGCCTCTACGTGTTCAACCATCATCATCTCCAAGTAATCGTCAAAACGAACACGAGTATCATGAGCTGATTTCAAGTACCATAAGTAACCTGTACCATTATCTCCTTGTACTTCTACCCATCCAATTTGAGCCATATCAGAACCAGAAACAACATATTTGTCTTTGATAATAACTGGTTTAACTTCATAGAAGCTAGTTTCAGACTCAACTGAACCTGACATCCCATTGTCTCCTTTAGAGAACTCAGAACCGTAAACGAATGCAGTTACTAAGTCATTTAAAGCGAATGGAGAACCAGCAGCTTCGTAGAACTTAACTTGGAATTGTTGATTATCAGCTAAACCGTCAGCTGTACCAACTCCTGAAATGATTGCTTTTGCAGACAAAGTACCAGACTCAGCAGACAAGAAAACAACTTGGTGTTTACGGAAAACACAGTTAGTAGCTCCTGCGATAGAGAATAATGCAGTGTCAGTAGTAACAGCTGAATCAGCAGTAACTCCTGTGTATTTTGTATGTAAACGACCTTGCTCTGTCCATTTGATTAAATCAGATGCAGAAGCAGACTCAGCTCCTACGTTACGTAAGAAAGAAGAGATTGATCTTTCACCATATGCTTCGAACTCTTGCTCGTAAGTATCTGGTAAGTATTGGTTCAAGAAATCAAAGTTCTTGATGTAGTTAGTAGGCAATACTGCCTTTACTGAACTTGGAGTGATATTTACTCCTGGTGATGTTGCTAATGTTCCAGCCATTTTGTGTTTGTTTTAAATTTTAACGTTTTCTAAATCTTAACCCAGTTCCACCGTTGTCATCTAACACTCTAACTTTTGGTCCATCAGTAGGAATAGATTTAGGAGCATTTCGTACCATATCGATATTCTTGCTATCCTTTTCAATTTCTACAGTTTGATCTGCTTTTCCTTTTTCATAGAAAAACTTAGCAAATTTCTCAGGCTCTCTAGCTACAGCGATAGCTTTATGAAAAGCTTCAGCATCATTAAGATATCCATTGTCATCTAAGAATCCTTTAATGAATTCTCCTAGATTACTTTGTTTATCTTTCAATTCTTTAGCATCTGATGGTTTGTAAGTAATGTTTGTATTTTCATCTAAGTTAAATCCGAAGCCCTCGAATTTATCAGAAAATAGATTACTTGTCTTTTCAGCAAATACTTCCGATTGACGTTGTTGCAGTTCACTTTGACTCGAAACTGTTTTTTTGTATTCCTTGTAAGCATTGTAGTCTTCAATTTCTTCTTTAGGAACAAAAGATTCTCTTGACTCAAGAGGAACTTTATACTGTTCTTTTAAATTATTGAAGTATTCCTTTGCTTTCGAAAGGTCTTCTTTAAAAGCTATTTTCTTAGCTCTAATTTCTTTATCTGAATCAATGTCTTCATCGTATCCATATTCTTCTAACTTGAATGCAATATCCTCGTCATCTAAATGTGGATTCTTTTCTTTCAAGTAATCAGCCAATAATTTGTTTGGCTCTACTTTATCAAAGTCTTTATTAAGGCTAATAAAGTCCTCGAAAGAACGACCTGTTTCTTTTTTATACTTAAGAAAAGCATTTACATCTTCTGGTAACTCCTCACGAGATTGCTGCTCTTGGAATAACTCATCTAATGAATTTACTTCTCTTCCGTATTTATTCTTAATATGTGAAAGAACGATATTATCATCTATCTCGTTTGTTGGAATTTCTTCCTCTTGAACTTCTTCTTCTTCTTCTTGAATTGTCTCAGTTTCTTGAGTTTCTTCTTGTTCGTCATACATCTGAACAACTTCTCTCTCAATCTCGGCAGGAGACTTTTCTTCAAAGTCAACAGCTCTAACTGTCCATTCTTGTTTTTCTTTTTGATCCATTTGAATTTAATTTTAATTGTTACAAAGTTAATAATAAATTTTTAATTGAATTTTGCGAAATCACCTTGGCTCAAAGGCTTCCAGGTTGAAATCACCTAATGCATCATTACCGCTACTTTCGAAATCTACTGGAGGCAAGTTGTTCTGACGTTGCTCTATTAACTTAGATTGAGCTGTAGCTTGTTTCTTAACTCGCTCATCTTTAGCATCTTCCTTAGCTTTCTCTCTTGATTTAAGGTTGTCTGTCTCGATACCTTTCAATTGCATATTGTAGTCAAACTCCATCTGCATAAGCTCTTTTTTCTTCTCTACTTCAAGCTCTAATTTCTGCATATCAACTTGTGCTTGTGCTGTAATTACAGATATTTTACCTTGAGATTCAGCTTGAATTTGAGCTTGTTTACCTTCAGCAGCAGCTTGTTGAGATTGGATATTAGACTGCATTTGCATTTGCATTTGCATCTCCTGGCTTTTCTGAGCAGCCTCCATTTTCTTACGTCTCTTAACTTTCAATAGCTCATTCGCTAATTTAAGATTGTTAATTGTACGTATATCGATAGCATCTTCTAAATCAATTTGATCTCTGCTTAATGCTATTTGGATATTTTGTTCTACCAATTGTTTTTCCTCTTCATCAGGAGCTAACTCGATAAATACACCGAACGAATGTAAGTATAAGTTCTTGATGTCATCTAATATTGCTAGATTGTAATTACCAATCTGCATAGCGAACTCATCTCTGAAATCTGCGTATTTAAGGATGTCAGCAATTCTTAATGAAATACATTGACATAATCTTTTAGTAATTAATAAACCACCTTCTAATATATGTCTTGTAGCGATATTACTATTTAATGCTGCCAATTTCTGAACACCAACTAATGCATCTGAGTTTGGCATAGATCCATCTCTTGCTTCATTCATTCCTGTTACATCTCTAATCATATTAAGATTATAGTTGTAAACAGATATTAATGCCTGCATTTTAGATTGACCGCTGTTAGTAGATAACTCTTGAATTGGAATACGAGCGTTATTAAATTCGCCCTCCATCGTATTACTTCTACCTATAACCGAACCTGTTTGGAAATAAAGCTTTAATGCCTCTTCAGGATTGTAAGCTGCTCCATTACCTAAATCAACTTCATTAAGTCCGTCAGCATCAATGAATACCCCATCAGGAACTACTCTTGACATTACTTGTTGTAACTTCAAGTGAGTTAATTGTATTTGGTCTGCGAATGGTATCATACGTCTAACTAAAGACTCAATTACACCATTGTACATATTTGGAGCGCAAACAACATAATTAGGTAATGCTTTCTGAGTAGCAGCATCAGGTCTAACCATATTCTTAAGTAATCCCCATTTAAGTAATTTGTTACTACCTAATACAAGAACTCCTTCATACCAAACATCTTTGATTGACTCAATAACTCCGAAGCTATCATCCTCTCCAACGTTAGGTCTGAATGTATCTGATTTCTTAATAACTCTCTCTCCACCATTCTTCAAGAACTTACGCTTGTATGCAAATCGTTTAGAAGTCTTGTAGTTGAAGAATAATATAGACACCATCTCTCCACCGAATGAATCGTCATTGAATGACTTAACGATAGGGAAATGGTTTTGCCAAGCTCCTGCTGTAGAAGTAATTTCTTTAATATCTTCGTCAGTTAAGTCTGGCTTAATTTTAAGTAGCTCTGTAATATGTACTTGTTTTACTTCACCGAAATAATAACAGTCAGAGAAATCTTTCTTCTCTGTGTAACTGTAAACCAATGAAGCAGGATCAACATAACTAAGTTCAAGCCCTGTTGATGGATTAAACTCATGTTTAGCAGCCCCAATACCAATTATAGCAATATCTTTATCGACAGCTGGTTTTAATGTATCTTGATAATCGTTTTGTAGTAATATTGTATTTAATGCCACCTCTTCAGCAATCTCTACAGACGGCTTGAATTTAAGTTGCATATATAAAGACAACTCTTCAGATGTCTCAGGTAATTCTTTTTGAGGTACATTGAAAGCATCAATACCTGTTTGGTCTTTTGCTTGTGCTAAGAAATCTTTAGCTACCATATCAGCTTCAACCATATCTTGGAAAAGATTCTTCTTCTCTGCCGACATAATGTCTTGAGCCTCTACCTTTACTTTATACAGTCTGTCTTGAATACCATTAACAAGTATATCAACAAACTTAGGAATAATTGGAACAGGAGTCCAATCTAAGTTGATGTAAGACAAATCTCCATTATGAGATAGCTCTGATTTGTATTTAGCGATAGATTGCTCTCCCCTTGAGTATAGTCTTAGCCTATGGAACTCACCATATTGAGAGTAGTATTTACAACTATCATTACCTACTCTACGAAACCATTCTCCTTGAATAGCATGACCGACTTTTAAACCGTATTCATTGCTTTCTTTCTCGGCATCTGCTGCCATTTGATTCGGGAATGAAACGTTTTTTATTTGTATTGATGGTTTCTCCATACTATCTTAATTCACTGATATTACCATTGTTTTTATAAGTAGCAAATTTAACATTTATTTTTGACTTTTCAGCATCTCTTGCTACTGAAAACTTACGAGTTGCCATAATTGCTAGTCCTGACGATATAGAGGCATCATGTTTTGTACGATTATTTATATCAAATTTAGCCCAATCCTCTAATGTTTTAGTGAAATACATTGAACCCATTTCATCTGGACTTCTGTATGTTCCCTCTGTATCAACGCCTACATATTCCTCGTTGTAAGATTCAATAGCTGAAGCATGAGCTTGTTTTACATCTTCTGATGAGTTAGGTATTCCTCCAAGCTCTAACTCTGTCTTAGATAGTTTATGCATTGGTTTGTCAGGTCTGTTCATCGAGAAGCCTCTGTATCCTCTATTCTTAAAGTGATAAAGTAATCTAGGCTTATTGTTCTCTGCTAATAACGGCATACCGTAAAAAATACAAGCCATTAATACATCCTCGAAAAATATCTCTGCCGTCTGAGGTCTTGCTATGTATTCTAAGAAGAACTCGTTTGAAGGAGCTTCTTCCATATGAAACTTAGTCTTACCATGTAGTGCGCCATTTGAACCGCCACCACCGACTGTTCCTGAGATATCGTATGGATCACAACCAAACGCTCCGATATGCTCATTGGCAGGATATTTCTTTCCGTTCTTAATTAGAATCCTATTACGTAAATTCGTATTAGGTATCCATGAGACTAAGAAACGACCATTCTTATCGGGAGTCCAAACGACCTCTGAATCCTGAACACCGTTCTTCCAATGGAAGCTACCTTTAGTTAATATCTGGTCTTTAATTAAAGAGTCATTATAATCGATTTGCTGATATATCTTTGTTAAGTTGAATAAAGACTCCTTTGACTCATCTCTGAACGCATGAGACTCCGTTCTAGGGAACTGACGATAGAACTCATTTAATGCATCCGAGTCAGACTTTAATGAAGCTACCTCGTTATTCCAATAAGTAATAACTCCAATATTAATCATCTCTCCATCAATACCAACTACTGGCTTTTTTGGATCTTCAAATACAGGGAATCCGTACTCATCGATATATCCCTCAAAGTTCCATTCCATCGGTATGAATAAAGCGTATAACCCACTTTTTGTTTGACCGTTAGCAGAACGTTTTCTTGGATCTGAGTCAAAAAACATATCTTTGTAGTTCTGCCCACCTTTTGCTAAAGCATTCGATGTTGAACCCATCATACATTTCCCAATAATCTTACTACCTAAACGAAGACAAGTTTTTCTAACTCTCCAGCCATTCTTTATGTTGTTAGGAGACTCTAATTTAGCAGACTCATCCTCTGCTAGAAATAATAACTTCTCACCATCGTAAGAGTTATCTGCTGTATTTCTCCAGTCAATAGATGTATCTAATCCATCGATATCATCTTCATGCTCCTCATCCATATTCTTACGAGTAATCTTTGAAGCAGGAACTCTAAATGCAAGCTCTGTCTTTGGGTTACTCATCCCGTCCCTTACAGGTTGGAAGAAAAATGGATAGTTATTAACAATTGGAACTACCTTATCAGTAAACATTTGTTTAGCATCCTTACCTGTTTTAGAGCAAATCCCTAAACGAGCATCTTTTGCTAATGTTCCAATGTTAGATATTTCTGCTGATGACATAAATGAGAATCCAGAACGTCTATTCTTTAGATAGCACATTCCGAACGAACGATTGTCAGCTTTACAAGCTTCCCAAAATATAAAGAATACTCTGTTTGATTCACGAAAGTCAGGTAGACCGACATCTATTTTAGACCACTGAAGATACATATAATGAGTTCCTGTCAGATAGGTAGGCTTATTGTTATTCATAAACCAAAAACCTTCTTCCCTTCTGTCGTACTCTTCCTCTATATAATCAACATACTTTGATTTGAAAGCATTATCTTTTCTGTTCCAATCAAATACTGTCTTTATCTTCTGAAGTTCTTTAGGATACTCGGATGCTTCCCATCTATTTGCTCCTCTCATTAGTTTGCCAGGAGTAGATGGTAGAGCTACTTTTAATCCGTTGATTTCATATATATCACCGATCGTTCCATCTTTCGATATAACTACAATATCATACGTAGCATCGTAGCCATACTTCCAAAGCTTATTTCTATTCCTAGAAGCTCTAGCATTGGCATTAACGATGTCGTTACATAAATTATATAGTGCGTACTTACTTTCCACCTTTAGCTCTTCCTTCGGCAAATCCTTGTTTGCCTATTTGTACTGTTGATATTTTATCTGCGCTATCTGCATCTCGTTCTTGCTGTATCTTTTGCAGCATCTCGATAGCATCTAAGAACGCTAATTTCTTTGCTTGAGCTGCATTCTTCAACTTATCTGCTGATAAATCTTCCTCGGCATTCGTTATGATAGGTTCTTCTAATACCTTAATAAGCTCATCAACTCCCTTCTCGGCAGCCTTTAGAAGTCTATCTTTCTTATCTTTTAAAGCTTCAGACATAAATTTGTGTATTTCATTCTGTATAACTTCTCTTCGTCAAATCTAAACTCATATTCCATCTCAGGCATGTGTGTTATTTCGTCTCCAACCTTAACGTTTATTGTTTCTTTTGGAGTATAGACAACTGTGCCTTCTAGTTCAGTACCATTAGGCTTAACAAATACGTAAGGATAGATTGACTTCCAATCCTCTTCATCTGACTTATGACAGAAAATCTGATCTAACGATACTAAGAATATATTATCTTTATAAAAGGACCAACTGCTTTTAGGTAGACCGTCATATCCGTAAGTAATTCTGAATACGTTGTGATGAACGATTATCGTATCTCCAGGTTTAATTGCTCCACTGTAATTCATTGGAACTGACTGAACGATTGCATAACGATTAACAATCCTGTGATCCTCTGTAGAAGAACTTATTACAAATTCATTATCACCATACTTCCTGATATTGTCATATCTAGCATCGTTTAATGGTTTAATGATGAAATAATTGGGAGACTTCATTTAAAAATCAATATTATATTCTATAACAACTGGGACTGCTTTATTGAATGACTTCCAAAGTACAAGCTCATTAGCCTTCTTTATCCATATCTCAATACCATCAATAGTATTTTTGATATAGTCAATACTATAAGACTTATCGAGTACCTCTTGTCCGACTACAAAGTGCATAGAGTTTTTGTAGTCTACTCCGATTGATACCTTACGAATTAACTTCACCTGTCTGTAGATTTACCTTTCCATCTCCATACTTATCTTGTATTTCTTTATGGATAGCAGTTAATGAATCGTAAGCTACCTCGATATCGTATAATGCTTTTGATTTCTGTTGTTTGATTCTTTCTTCGCTAATTGTAATATCAGCTATTTGGTCTTTTAAATCGAAGTAATGTTGTCTTGTTTTAATGAAACGGTCTAACTCTTCTTCTGTAAGTTTGTTTGACATAATATTAAATTTAATTTATGCAAACATAACTATTTTTTTTGACAAAGACTATACGTCTTCTCTTTTTATTTGTATATTATCAGGTAGAATGGCTACTAACGGACTGTTTGTATTATGTCTGTTATGCATATCGACCTGCGTAATTCTAGCTTGGTCTTCGTAGCAATTGATAAGTTTATCCTCAAGGTCAGATACTTTTGTAGATGTAACCCATAACCAACAAGCTAATACACCTGTTGCTCCATATTTTTTAGTTGCTGATAATATTTCTTCGATCATTGCTTCTTAGATATTCTTGTTCCGATTGAATCTGTTAGTTTAGATCCTAATGCTACTCCTACAAATGTGATAAATACCTCATATTTGAAACCGTTAAAGATGTAGTCAGAAATAGCTAACCAGCAGGCAATAACCCAAGCCGTAAACATCGTTAAGGATGTTCTACTCCATTTTCCATCTTTCTTTAAAGTGTCATATATGATGTCTTTTATCATAGCATAAAGTTAGCAAAATATTTCTTAATTAAAATTCTAACTAAATATCTAATAATGAAACCAATAAAAAATCCTATCAAGAATATAGTTAGCCAATTGTTCTTTTTTTCTTTAGTTTTGGCGATATATACTCTCTCAGTCTTACCTTTCTGTCTGATTGTTATTCTTTCAATTCTTGCAGCAAGACGCTTATCCTGTCTTGTTTTAAAGATTGGAATTGTATCAAACAAATGAGTGTGATAGATTGTGTCGAAACGTTGTTCTTTCAACTTCCATTTAAGATTAATGAAATCTCCTTCTCTATCTACTCGGATATACAGATAGCTATTATCTACTTCAAGGCTGTCTTTTATTAATGTGTCCTGGTATTGTTCCTTCTGAATGATAGTTATTGTATCAGTCTTTGCTTCAAGTAGAGTTGAGTCTAGTTTAATCGCTCTATTTATATGCCAAACTGCTCTACGTGGAGCAGAGCAGGATAGCATAATTAATGATAATATGAATAGGTATTTCATCAGTTAAAAGGATTTTCTATTATTGGTGCTACATACTCTAATTCTTGCAAAGATAGTAAATAACTAAATTCAGTATTAACTAATTCAGCTTTATCACTTTCACTTAAAAATAAAAACCAATCACCGTTAATATCTTGAACACAATTGAAAAAAGTGTTCTCATTGTAGAATACTCCTTGAATTGCTTCTTTTTGTTCTATTGTTAGTTTAATTCCGTTCATCTTTAATAAGTATTTCGTCCTAGTGTTGTGTTGAATGTATTGATACAAGTAGATAGATTTGTTGATTCTGTATCACTTAAACCATCACCAATAGAGAAAGTAGTAATTGATTTATCATCATAAGTAATAATTCCAATGCCATTTAAAGCACCTAAATAAAAGTTTTTATTAGGTAAAGTTCCATCATTTGTTACAGTACAAGTATTTTTTAAAACTCCATTCTTTTTTGTAAAAAAGTTAGTAGTAGATGTTCTGGAGTGAACATATAAACCTTTAGTTTCAGTATTTGTGTAATATGTTCCATTTGTCCCAGGTCCTTCTTTTCCTATGAATGAATAAGAACGTTCATCCCCAAATCTACATAACATATATAAAACAGAGCCAGGTATATTTGAAGACAAAGCTCCAAAACCTTTAGAACCAGAACTAGTAGAATTATTAACATAAACTGAAAAGTGAACATCATTAACACTAGCTAATAGAGTAGACGGATTAAAATTTGTATCAAAATAAGCACTAGTACCGTTTGGCAACATACCCGTACTTGAATGAGTCCAACCACTTGTAAAAGTACCCTGATATAAACTAGTATTTACTAAATTATAAGAGTGAGCCGTTGCATTACCACCTACAATTGGATATAATGCCTTAATTTTAGACCAAAGCGAATTACTTTTTAAGTCTAAAACTAATTGATTAACGGCATTTTTTTGAGTTGTATCGGTAATACCACTAGCCGTGAAAAATGCTTGTGCGTCTGTGTCATAAGCAGAGCCAAACATATATGGATTAATTATCATACCGTACGTGTACCGATTAATGTAACTTTCAATCCTTTTTCTGTTGCTCCTCCTGATATAGCGTCAATATCAATCGTTATTTCTGCATCATCTGCCAAACTAGCATCAGATATAACGGCAGGAGTAGCGGCAGTTGTGCTAGTTTTCTCAGTCAAATCTATCGTTAGTTTTGTAGATAGAATAGAATTACCTCCTTCGTTGATGTCAATAGTAGTAAGTCCTGATGTCGTTCCTGCAACTGTTAATGACGCTCTAACTGCTGTTAAAGTCATTGCGTGAGGCATTCTGAATGTAACTTTACCTGTACCTGCTGATAGAGCTGTAGACTCGTCTGAACAAGCTAACTGAATAGATACAGGAATAGATGTTGGAATCCACTTCGTTCCATCCCATTTTAACAATTGCCCTGTCTGTAGTCCTGTAAGGTCGACAGACGTTGTTACTGGTTCTCTTAAATCCATATCTATTTACTTAATTGAAGTGAGAAAGTTCCTGTTGATCCACCGCTAACATACTGTATCTTCATAAAACGAGCGAAAAAACTATCATCAAAAATGTTTCTATTTCCAGATACCGTTATGTCTATATCTGTAGCTAACGACTTATATGCCTTATATTCTCCATCTTGCTTGTTAGAATGTAAGATAGTAATTGTAGGAGTCCCTGCTGTCATGTCTGCATAATCTTGAACGTCTAACGACCAAGGGATAGATGCATCGAACTCTATGAAGTCAGATGTAAATGACGTTGCTGCATTCCAGTCTGTAACAGCTACATTATTTACTTTTGGTACTATGTTCTTTTTTTGTTGTTTCATAATCTATTTATATAAAAGGATTTTCAATTATTAGTGCTACATACTCTAATTCTTGCAAAGATAGTAAATAACTAAATTCAGTATTAACTAATTCAGCTTTATCACTTTCACTTAGAAAAAGAAACCAATCGTTATTAATATCTTGAACACAATTGAAAAAAGTATTTTCATTGTAGAATACTCCTTGAATAGCGTTCTTTTGTTCTATTGTTATTTTAATGCCTATCATACGTTTATTCCTAAAGTTGTCATTAATGTGTTTATATCATTATAATAAGAAGTCATTTTAGAACTTGATAATCCTAGTCCTATACTAGCAAATGACAACTGTTTATCTGTATAAAATTGAGGAGTTGAACTTGTACCTACTGCTCCAATTACAATGTTACCAGTAGATACCGCTTCTGAACTTGTGGCAGTATATTGAGTTGCATTTTTAGACTGAATTAAATTTGTTGATGAAATACGTGAAGCAATAAAAAAACCTCTACCATCTGTATTAGATGTTGAAAATGGAGTACCTGTTGTATTTATATGACCTCTTATATTATCTGTAATTTGTAAAGTTGTGTATCCGCTTCCTGCATAATTTCCCATTTCATAACGTGAAGATGCTCCCGTTTGAGTACGTGAATAAATAGCCATATGTCCCGAACCTGAAGCCATAAAACTAGATTGTGTTGCACCTAAAGAAGCATAAGCACTTGTACCATTACCAGTTGAACCACTTGTTGAAAAAGTCCAACCACTTGAAAATGACAATTGAAAATTTGCCGGATTTTTACCGTTATAACTATTCCTAGTTGAATCCCCTAAAAATAGAAAATAGAATGCACCTAAGTCACTATAATAGCCATTTGACTTAGCGTTAATATACCATTGATTTATAGCATTCTTTTGAGTTGCATCTGTTAAAGTTGAATTAGCAGTAAAATAGGCTTGTGCATCCGAATCGTAAGAAGCTCCCTTTGGCGACATTAAAGATATTAAATTCTTATACATAATTACGCTTCTGTTGGTGTTGCTAATACATCAAACTTATCATCAGTGGCGTTGTAAATTACTCCTAAATACATAGTTTTGCTAATAGTAGTAGTTGTAGGTAAAGTAACTCCAATTGCTCTATATTTAGTATCAAACGTTATAGCTCTAGCTGTACCGTTATCTTTAATTCTAATCATAAAGTCTTGTCCTTCTGTAAAAGTACCTGTAGGATTAGCTAACGCAAGAGCTGCTGCTTGAGCAGTTATCTTAATTAAATCATTTGCACTCGTTGGAGTAACTGTAGCTGCTGAAGCGACAGATTGCACTCTAGCTGACCTAGTATCTATATCGCTAGAACCAAGAACAGTTTCACCGTTTACAGTCTTTATGTTTACACCTGATACTAAGGTATCTTGTTTTGTTCCGTATATATCTCTTAAATCCATATCTATTTTAATCTTCCGTTGTTTCCATGACCGTTTCTAGCTCTATTTGTAGACCTAGCTTCAGCTACAAGTTTACCTGATTTAGTATGACTTGCATCTCTTGTGTCTCCTTTTTTAAGACCTAATTCCTTTCTAGCTTTATTACATTCAACCCTTCTTTTAATAGCTTCAGGTTTAGCTGCTGCTTTCTTAGAAGTCTCCTGATGTTTCTTTCTTTTTTCAGGATTATCCCTGTAGTATTTAGCTGTTTTTCCTAATGCCATAAAAAGGTATATTGTTCAATAATTCTTTTCTTTTATCACATCCGCAGTCCTCTATTCCTAAAGAACTTGCGGCTGATTTTACTGCATGAGCAATTCCAGTCTTATCAAAAAACTTCTCGACAACATTGCCTAGTCCATCTTTCTTAACGACCTGAATCATTTTAGCACTTTTTACCTTTTTTCATGCTCATAGATTTCTCCATCTTACGCATCTTCGGTCCTTCCATTTTCTCGTGAGCTTTCATAGCTGCTTTGCTAGCGTACTTCTCACCTGTCTTTTTCTCGACAATCATTTTTTTAGCCATGACGTATTTTTTTGTAAAGTTACTAAATATTTACCAATCTTTCATTACCTGCGTAAGGAACATATTCAGTTTTACCTAACTTATTTTTTTTAGCAATTAAAATCTGTTTCTTGTTCTTATTTTTGTTATAGCTAACGTGAATCCATGAAGGCTCTCCTTTTGCAGGAAACTCTGCGATAAGTTGATTAAACACCAAGTTTTTACGAATGTAGTGAAACAGCTCGTAATTCTTAACTGTCGTTGCATCTAAATCTCCAGCAGCCGATCCATTGTTAGCCATATGTTCACTTGTAGATGAACCGCCTTTCTCTTTATTTACTTCTTTAGAACGAAATACGGAATTGCAGACAATAACTCCGTTAGCCCAATCTCTACATGGTTGAAAAACTTTCTCAGCCCATAACTTAATATTTGCCAATTGTTCTTCATTTGGCTCGTTCTTCTTCTTACTGCTTGTCTTGATGACTTCATTGTAAGTTAAATTTTCACTTAAATTTTCCATATATACTTGTTTATTAACAATTCCACTTTTTAAGAGCTAACGCCTTTCTTGTAGGTTTTCCGTTCTCGTCTTTCATAGGTCCTTTTACTCCGCCCATACGACTACAGAAGGCATCTCTACGTTTAGCATCTTTACTACCTGGCTTCAATTTAGAAGGCTTGGTAGTAACCGCCATTTGTAATTTACTTCCTGTCTCTCTGTTGTATTTATCAACGCCTTTCTGAGTGAGACCTCCAGACTTTGATTTCTCTCCTCTACCTATTGAAAGAGATACTGATTTTTTGTTTGCCATATTTATTATATATTAAACTAAAATTTTAACTACTGAAAAATTCAAATCCGAAACTCTCACATCTGTTGACTGACTATTTTTAACGAATAATTCAACGTAATCATTGGTAACTAAATCAATTTGATATTGAGTAGAACCAGGATGTTCTTGGTTAGATGTTGACGTTCTGATTGTCATTTCTGAATTTGGTAATATTGTACCGTTTTTGGCTATACCTATACTTATATTTTGATTACTTGCTCCAGCTCTAACTGCAGTATTAACAGTAACTAAAAACGAAGTGTTAAAAGCTCCTGTATAAGTTAATTTATTATTTGTGTGCGTGAATTTAGAATTTTTTGAGTCTGCCGTTGTTGTGCCTAATGCCTTTACCCATACGTTAACATTTGAAACTCCTATTGGTGTGTCTGTTGTATTGTTAACCATGTAATAAAAACCTCTTGTAGTTGTGTTCGCAATACCTACGCAATTTGTAAATAAAGTTTTATTAGATGTTTGATTAACTCCTAAAATGTAAGTGCCACCTCCTGAAAAATTTACTGTATCTAAAATATATCTTTCATCGCTAATCGTTGCAGAATTTGAAACGTTTATTGATGTTTCCCCTGACAATGTAACAAATGAAGAGTATATAATTCTAAAACGTCTACTAACGGTTAACGTACTTGCTAATGTAATAGCAGTCCCACCCGTTGAGCAATCAAATAAACAGTTCCCAAAGGCAATAGTTCCAATTGTACCATCGAATGTTAAACCGCTTGCATTTAAGAAAGCAGAATCCCCCATTACAAAGTTAGAATAGTCTTTAATCGTTCCAACCGTTGCACAATCTACAAAGTTAATACCGAACCAATCCAATGCAGTAGTTACTCCATCTCCATCCAAATCAAATACTTTATCGTGTGTAAAAGATATATTACGAATAGGCAAAGAATAAACCGAAGTAATTAATGCAGTTGATGAATTTAGCCCAGTCGATTTTAAATAACAGTTTTCAGAACTTGCTCCTAGTATTACAGTATTCAATCCACATACTAAACGGTCACCTAATAAATCTACTGTTGTAGTAAAAAAATAAGTAATTGTATTTTCTAAAGTTATAACACCAGCTGATGCTGTTGGTAAGTCTGATTTACTGGCGACGAATATAATATTACCACTTGAGATAGATGAAGATATATTAGCCCATGTATTGTCTCCTCTTAAAAACTTAGTTGTGTCTGGTATCCCTGCTCCTAAGTTACTTGCGTTGATTACTTCACCTTTATTAAAAGGTATAATCTTACCGAGTACATATTTTAAAGGTCTAGCATAAATCATAACGCAAATATAAGCATTTTTCAGTAATTTTGATATAAATTAAATGTAATGGAAGAAGAAAAACCAAAAAAGAAAACCATCTACGAAAGACGTAAAGAAAAGCGTGAATTAGAGTATGGGGTTAATAGACGAACATTTGTACAAAAAACGAAGGTCATTTATAATACAAGAGGTAAGGTTATGAATTACAACCGAACTCCGCCTAAAGAAGACTACTTGAAATATTATCGTATTGTAAGATATTGGGCTTGTAAGTATTATAATATCTCGTTTCCTAACTTAGAGATCATTCTTTTCTTGCACTCTGAAGGATTATTTACAGAGAACTATTTCGAAGATTACGCAAAGATATGTGGATTCACACAAGGTAGATTTGACGACCTGCGTAAAGACGGATGGGTAGTCATTTTCAAACGACCGACTAAGTTTGAGGTATCTACATATGAGCTATCGAAGAAAGCTCGCAATATGGTTTTTACTATTTACAGAAAGTTAAATGGTCTTGAACCAATATCTGAACGACATACAAACAATCCGTTGTTTATGGCATCTGCTGGATATGCCGAGAAGCAGTACGCTAAAGCAATCATAGAGATGAACAAAAAAAATGCCAAGGAAAGATACCCTGGCATTTTTAAAGAGAAAATAGATGACAATAAGTATGTCAGGAATGGTCTTACTTTGAGGGAGTATGTAAAATCAAAGCGCAATCTCGCTCCTGAATAATACGAACCATCTCTCCACCTAACTTGTATGGATGACCTGCATTTTTATCGAATGCAATTACATCTCCTACTTTTACATCTTTAGAATCACCTACCAACAAGACAACAGCCTCATGATATTTGAAGCTATTAGAGTCAGCTGCGGTCATCAATAGACCGCTTGCTGATACTTGTTCTTCTACCTTCTCAGGTTTAATTACGATAAAATTACCTAATGCTCTCATGCTCTTATGTTTGAAATAATTGTACTTGTTGATAATATTGTTGTTGCTACTGATACAGCGTTCTTCAATGCTGACTTCGTAACTTTTGCTGGATCGATAATTCCCATTTTAATCATGTCGCCAAACTCTTTTGTTTTAACGTTGTATCCATATCCGCTTTTTATAGCGCAGATCTTATGAACGAATGTATCAGGCTCTTCAATACCTGCATTTTCTAATATCTGTAAGAATGGATATTCTAATGCTTTCATGACAATATCAACTGCTGTATTGAAATCCTCATTCTCTTTATACGTAATATTCTCGCAAGCGTTAATAAGCCCAATACCTCCACCTGGTAGAATGCCTTCTTCTAATGAAGCTCTTACTGCTAATACAGCATCTTCTACTCTGTCATAAAGTTCTTTCTGCTCGATGTCAGTTTCTGCTCCAACGTGGATTACAGCGATACCTCCTGATATGTTTGCAATACGTTCGTTCAAGAAATTAATAGCTGAAGGATTTGATTGAAGTTTAATACTATCTTTCAATTGATTGATGTGGTCCTCAAGCTCTACAACTTGTTCTTCTTCGCTTTTAATTATAATAGTGTTTTCCTGCCCTATAATAACCTTTTTTGCAAATCCTAACCCATCAACTGAAATTGAAGTTAAAATGTCTCCTGTGCGTTCTGAGTAGTATTTAGCACCTAATGCAATAGCTAAATCTGTAAGTAATTCTTCTTTACGGTATCCCATTGCAGGAGGAATACAATTTCCGAACTTAATACGTTTCTGCATTACGTTCATATTTAATGTATTCAATACTGCTGGAGCTAACTCGCCAACAATGAATAATGGCTTGTTGTTTTTCACACAGAACGCTAATACAGGTTCAATAGACTCAAGTGTATTAATCTCTTGGTCTGTAATTAATACCATTGCATTATCTAATACTGCTTCGTTCTTCTTGTGGTCTGTAACAAAGAACTTACTACTGAAACCTCTATTGATTTTGATACCTTCAATAACCTCATAATATGAGCTTGTAGTCATTGAATTCTCAACAGTAACTAATGAAGCCTTACCGTATGCATCAGCGATTAATTTACCTGTAACCTTATCGTTGTTTGCTGAGATTGTAGCTACGTCAAGTAATCTTTTTTTAGTGATCTTTTTACTTGCAGCTGTTAAGTTTTTGTCGATAATTTTACTTACCTCAACAATGCCTCTTATTACTTCAGACTTGTTATTATCTTCTCCAATCTGTTCGTAAGCCTCTTCAAGAATAGCTCTAGTTAAGCAGATACTAGTAGTTGTCCCGTCTCCCGCTACAATTGCAGTCCTATCTGCTGCTTGTTTCATAATCTGAACAGCCATATTCTCGATAGGATTTTCTAATGCAATACTCTTCGCCACTGTCACTCCATCCTTACTGACAATCAGACCGTTAACTGCATTCTCGCTCTCAATAATAGCTGGTCTTCCTTCTGGGCCTAATGTAGAACAAACAGCATCTGCTAATACATTCATTCCTCTTCTTAATTCAACTTGTCCTGTGCCGAAATTTTTAACTTGTTTTACGATCATTTTATTATATTGTGTTTAAATTTTTTAAATAAGTCTCCTGTCTCTCTTCCTTTATACCATTTAATATATAGGTATGGATTCTCTTCGACAGGTATTTCTTTCAATCTTTTGACAAAATTGTCTGCTGCTTTGTAGCCTTTGAATAAAAGTACGGTCAGGTTGTCTTCACCTTTGATGTACTTCCATTTATCCTCTGGTGTATCAGCATCCTTCCATCTGATATTCCTGTAGGTAGGGAATAAATCACTTACCTTTATTTGATAAATTATATTCATGTATTCTCTGATTAATTGCTTTGTTAATTGCTACCCAATCTCTATCTTTCATAAGTTATAGTATTTAGTTCCTTTAAACTCTTGTCGCTCTTCTTCTTTATTCTTACTGTACTCGATTACGTCAGGATGAACGAACTTATGTCTGCGATGTCTTTTAGTATGCATCACCAATCGCTCGAACGGTCTTCGATTACTAGCTCTTGTAAATAACGCTGCTCTTGTCATGACCTTCCTTTTAGCATTAAATGTCTGTCTCTATGGAGCTTAGCATCTTCTGGTGAATCATAGCGACCGATTACTCGTTGCTTTCCTTTCACTCTCACCTTAGCGATGTACTTACCTGTCTCATACCCCTGACGTTTTTCTGCATACACTCCTGGAAATTCGCTTGATAGTTTTTCTGCAAATGAGTTCACTCCTGCATCTCGATATCTGCGCTCTTGTACAATGCTTCTGTTAGTCCACTCCAACATATCTAATGTTAGATCTCCATACGTATTATACTCTCCATTGATTGTTACGGTATCAAACTCTGCTGGATTAGGATTAGTAATAAATGCATCTGCGACAACTTTTACTAACTTCACTAATTTAGATTTACCGTCTTTACGTAATGACACAACATAATTTCCTCTGTGGAAATATATACCTACCTCTTTAGTTGGATATATAATGCTGATACCTAGTGGTTTATCTTTCTTCCGAACTTTCTTCCGAACGAAAAAATGGTCTGACACCTCGTAGATATCTTCATATCCTACGACATCCCTCCATTGAATTACTACTCTTTCTTTCATATTTGATTGTATCTGTTTTTGATTTCTTCTATATTTTTATCTAATTCTTCTTGAGCTTTTTTACTATACTTATTAAATAGATATTCTAAGTCCTCTTGATCTAAAGTAAATAGACTTGATCCGTTATATCCAAATATAGGTCTCATTGCTGGACATATTTCAATTACATTGATTCTAAATGATATTCTATCTCTAGAATCATATAATGGATGTTGTGAATTTTCTTTTATATCTTTATCGTTTTTGATCTTTTGATTATATGCCTTGCAAAAGTCTAGGTATCCTGTATTCATCGTATTTGATTTTAATTGTTGCAAACTTAGTAATAAAATCTTAATGTAAAAATTATTTTAAAGATTTTTTTTAGTCAAAACGAGTGTATATCATCCATCTATCCCATTGATTTTTGTATGCATGGACTGTTACTTCCCATCCTTCATAAGTTGATTCCCACATACGGCATGAATCTCCTCTATCATTTATCATTCTTTGACCTTCATCTTCTGTGTCGATTCCGTATTCTTTTAATACGATAATGATCATTGAGTCCATCTCTACTTTGTCATGACATCTGTAGAAGAAACGTCTGTTGCAATCGTAAGAGTTCCATCCGTATACCTGTGAATGACTCCATTCTCCTTTTCTCATGAATTTCTCTGAAGTGATTCTTAAATCGTCATCCAATGCTTCTTGACTGAATGTTGTGAATCCTAATGCTAATGCGAATGTTAAAATTAAAGTTTTCATATCTCTTTGTTTTATATCTCAAATATATATACAAAAAAACCGTTCACCAATGTAATTATGATGAACGGTAATATAAAATGATGAACGGTATTTACTTCTTTTTGATAGTTCCTACTACTCGTTTTACTACTTTTGAATCTTTAGTAGCCGCCTTTTTAGCTTTAGAAGCTAATCTTGATCCTAATCTAGTTTTCTCAAACTGAGTTTGATTGATCTCTGCTTGTTTTCTAAATGTAGCAGCTTTCTCCTCTTGAGTTCCTGTCTTAGCTTTAAGTTTAACGCTAGCTGTTCTTCCTGAATTACTCACAGCTCCTTGATTAGTTGTACCTGAGCCTTTATCAGATCTATTTGAAGTAAGTAAAGCTCCGCCCTTTTGAGCTGAGTAAATCTCAGAAATAACTCCTTTTCTTGCTTCTTTACGAGCTCCTGATTGACGAACTGCTTTACGTTCTCCTTTAACTAATTTTTCATATTTGCCTGGCATAATATTATATTTTTTATTGTTAACATGGTAAATATAGTTATTTTTTGTGTAAAAATATACAAGATCCCTTCTCGCTAAATGAAACAATTATCTTAGCTTTATCGTTTTCATATGTCATATCGTAATTACTATTTGATCCGAATGAAATATTTTCATATATAATTACATTCAAAGTTATGTCTCCATCTATATATTCATTAGATTCATTTGGATTAGCGTAATTCATGCCATAAGACTCAATAGTTTCTCTAGCTAATTGATATAAAGAGTAGTTTTCATCTGTCGAGTAATTAAAATATATAAGGTTATCTTTATTAAATACACTTGCGTTCCAAACGTTTCGTTCCATTCCAGAAGCAAATAAGTATCTGTTGATCTCTTGTGATCTTGCAACAAAAGATGTTAATGCTAGGATAAATAATAAAGTTCTCATGTCTATAATTTTAAAAGTTATATCCTGAATTTACTTAAAAAATAAAGCCACTCAACGAACAAAGTGATGAGTGGCAATATAAAATGATGAGTGGTATTTACTTTCCTACTATTGGATTTCTTAAAGCTTTCTTGAATCTTAAGCTTGATCCTACTTTGGCTAATAAATTATTTGCAACCACTTCAGCTCCTCTTCTGAAAGTTTGTTGGGTTGTAACCTTCTGTGCAACTTTAGATGCGACAGTCTGTTTGCCTTTCTTATTGAACCCACGAGTATCTTGAACTTTTACTTTCTCTGCTGGCTTTGTTTCAACAACTGCTTTTACAGCTACCTTCTTTTCTACAGGTTTAGTAGGCTCAACTTTTACTGGCTCTTGCTTGACAGTTGGTTTTGCTTGTGGACTTTTAACAACATCGGGTTTTGGTTGCTCCTTTGGTTTAGCAGGTACTACTGGATCAGGTTCATTGAATGCATAAGTTCTTCTATTCCTGAAATTATCCTCATCCCCTTCTACAATTTTAGCGTTCTGCCCAGGTTTTAATTTACCACCTTGTGCTACATATATTTTATTAGCTCTTAATTGCTCTGCTGGTGTAAGTGGTTTTGGTTTTTTATCTTGTTGCTTTGCCATTTTGTTTATTTTTCACAAAGTTAGTGAATAAATTTCATGTATAAATTAATTAATTTATTTAACACGTATTAGTTTCATGTATAAATTTAGCGATTTTCTTTACACGTTGCTAATCTAATATTATATTATGCTCATTCATTACTTCCCGGAAAATATCGTAAAACTCTTGATGCGCATCAGTTGCTTCATCATTATGTTTTAAGAAGTTATGCATTCGTCTTTGGAACTCTGTTACTGCACAATGTAAGTTAGATCCACCTACAGCTCTTTTGAACTCCCATTCTTCATCTGGGAGATTGAAGGTTAATGTTGTTGTCATATTATTTGTATTGTATCTACCTTACCAGTATTTTTAATAAAATCGATTACTATTCTTTCTTGAATATCATCTAAATACACTCCTTTGCGTTTTGTCACTATAGCTACTATACCTGTTCTCATTTCGCTCCAAGGTTGCGAACGACCATCACCACCTAGTATATGTTCATACTTTCTTTTATCGATATCTATATCTACATATTTCCTGATATCTTTATATAGATCCTCGTTGGTTGGCTGCTTACATGACCTTAACGTATTTAGTTCTTCCTCTATACTTAAAAGATGTTTTAATTGAATACTGTGATCGTTTTCTAACTTTATTATTACCTGCTGTAGATCCATTACTTATCAAGTTTAAATTTAGGACTGTCTTTCTTTATGCTTACTAAATAATATTCATCACTTTCGAAATGAACGTAGTACTTTTTTCCGTTTATTGTTTTCATAACTCTTTCTTTCTTATTTGATTAATATAATTACGATCATCTAACGTCATATCGACCTCTACCTCTACCTCCAGCTCGTGAAATAGACCGATGAATGCTACCTCACATTGATGTCTGTATATCTGCTTGATGCTTTGGATCTTAGTCCATCTTGTTGTTCCGACCAACACTCCATCATCCAGGAGTAGAAAATGGTCCTTATATCTCCTTAAAATCATACTCTTCTGCTTCTAATGCGTAAGCCTCTTGGTCGTCCGACAGTTCTACAAATCTTGATTTCGCAAAGCCGACCTCCATCTTTGCTGCTAACTCAGGTACATATACTCTATCGTTCTTTACCTCGTTCAACAGAACTCTCGTCTCACCGTGTAAACTACCTTCCTCTCTTCTGACAGTGTAGGTCTCTCCTTCAACGATCCATTCCTTGAAGTATTTCGACATAGCGTTCTTGCTATCGTCAATGCATAATAGTCGTTTGCTCATTTTAATATTGTTTTTAAGTATTTCATAAAATTCTATATGTCGCAATTCATGTTATAACCTTAAATTATTACTACTTTTTTAAGGCTTTAGCCTTAATTTTTTCTCTTTCTCGGCTTTTCGTTCTGCTGCCTTTCTTTCTCGTTCGGCTTTTTGCTCGAAATACTCTTTTTTCCTTTGTTCACGAGATATTATACTACATCTTTCACGATGTTTAACGAAATTTTCAGCTCTTCGTTCTCTATCTGGATCAACTGTTGTATGTATATATACTTTCCTTATCTCATACGGATTATTTGTTAATCCTCGGAAATCTATCCAGTGTATTGCTTCCTCTTCTGTAGTGAAAAAGCTGTTTGTTAATTGTATACCGTTGCTGTATACCTCGTAATTTGTTCTCATTTTATTATTTGTTTTAAGTTATAAATGTGTTTAAAGACGTTTTTATCACCAAGGTAAGTTATTCTCATTTGTAAAGAACTGCTTAAGATCATCGTGGAATATAACATTATTGCGATCTAAATCAAAATGCCAAATGTCCATTTTTTCACCATACTTAACAGCTCCTTCGAAGTAATCTCTTACAGTTACTGCGTCATCCTCTGATCTAAACGTTCCTATCGAGTATTTTTTACGCTTATAAGATATTGTTACTGAGAAACGATTGGTAGATACTGCTGTGCCTCCATCATGAGTCCTAAATCTTGTGCCTATCTTAGAATTTCTACATCTAATACCTTTAGTTCGGCTGCCATATCCAGAGTCTTTATTCTTGTAGTAGTCAAATCGCTCCGTATCCGTTATCCATTCCAGGTTATCTACGCTTGTATTCGATGTATCTCCATCCTTATACTTAAAATAAGTGTATCCTTTAGGATTCTCGACAAAATGATCTAACACCAATTTAGCAAATACAAACGTTTTTACTTTTCCTTCTGCGCACAGGTTGACATACATATAGTTATTTCCATTTGTATTCGATATCCTAGCGAATGGTGTTAGCTCTTTAGGAACTCGCCATTTCTTTGTTCCATTCTTTGAAACTACAAGTTTCCTTTTTGAACTGATGATTGACTGACCGTTCTCCAGTAACTCGATCTCATAGTAATCTTCATACCCTTTTAAATCTTTCTTCATATATTTTAATTAAAATTTGTGCTACAAAGCTATAAAATGTTTTGGTTAAAAACAAGTATTTTTATTGAGAAATTTAATTTATTTTACAAACCGTTGATTCTATTGACTTGTAGATGATGCGAGCGTTATACTGATTAAAGTGTGGATAATAAATAGTAGATTCATCATAAGCCTTACTGTCACTAAGAAAACAATATTAGGTAAAGTGACGTAGCCCATTTTTTTCAATTATTTTAAAAAATAAATATTTTTATCTATTTTTCGCAAATATTAATGGTTTTTGTATTTTTTTATTTTTTATTTTAATTTGATTTTTTAAGCTACGTCACTTAACCCAAAACTAAAATACTAATAATCAATACTTTAGATGGATTCACTAATAAGCGGGACTCTTTTACCCAAAGAAAAAAAACATTGATTAATTATATGTTAACTGACTGATGTTTAATGTTATACTTCAATTATCCCAATACCGTACTGTCACTTTACCTAAATATTGATAATCAGGTAGTTAGGTCTTTTGGCAGGCAGAGAGCAAAAAATGGGGTTAGAAATGTGGAGTGGTTGGGTAATATAACCATTTGACGAAAAGTTTTCAAAAAGAAAAACCGATCTTTTTGCATCCAGGGGGTTCGGATCTCAGATTTTTAGCTAGAACTTTTTAGCTTTTAGTCTAGCAGTCAGTTAGGCACTCAGATAGACTAAAAAATACTATAACAAAACACTTACATTAATATTATTGTTATCTTTGTATTAAAATAAATATATATGTATAAAGAATTAGATTTCAATATTTGCTACCGTCTTTATTCGGATGGTTCAATAGTTAGTACTTTGCGAGGTACTAAAGTTTTAAAGCCTATAAACAATAAAGGCTATAAACAATATTATTTAAAACATTCAGACGGTTCAAGCCGTTGGTATTATGTTCATAGGTTAGTCGCTTTATACTTCGTTGATAATCCTAACCATTATAACGAGGTTAACCATTTAGACGGTAATAAAGAAAATAACCATTTCACTAACTTAGAATGGTGTACACACAAACAGAACATTGTACATTCGTATATTATGTTAAATAGAACTATCAAGCGTGGCAAAGATCATCATAACTATAGAAAGGAAGTAACTACAGAAACAAGATCCAAACAATCCGAACAAAAGAAAGGTATTAAACATCCAAAATTCAAAGGTTACTACTGTTATAATGGTCTAAAGTTCGAAAGTTCTTCCATAGCATCCGAACAAACAAACATAAGTTCTAAATCAATACTTCGTTGGTCTAAAGAACGAAAGAACGGCTGGACTTTTGAACCAGTAAACCAGAATACATTTAAGGCGTTTTAATTAACGTCTTTTTTTTTGCTCCGTTCTTCGCTTCGTTGGTCCGTTTGTTTTTTGTTTTGTTGTGTTGTTGATAAAGCTGTTATAACTCCCCCCAATCGCCCAACCAATTGCACAAAAATGAGCAAATTTCGGGAAAAGTGTGCAAATATATCTAACTATCAACCTTTCAACCAACCGTTAAACCGTTCATCAAAGTTTTAATCCATTCAAATAGCTTTTTTTACCGTTCATCACAATAGCGTAAAAGTTACGCAACAACCTCCGTATATTTGTAGTGTACCAAACGAGGTACAAACAGTCTTTAAGACTATATATAGGCATAACGTAATTAAAATCGAGGTAAAAACCTTAGAACGGTAAAGCAACAAAACAGTATATAAATCTTAAAAACAAAAAAAAAGTAAAAAAAAGCTTGCAAATAAGAAAATTATTTCTACCTTTGCTAAGAACAACAACACAACATAGTTCATTGATATATAAAAATAGGTGCACCGGGTTTCGTCTTCCGATTGTACGCCAAAACAAACAGACGTTTAAAACTGTCCTTATTAATGAGGCTCTGAGAAGGTTTGAAAGAAAACATTAATACCTTATATAGTTTGAATGTACTATATAAGGATCTAAAAATAAATAGGATTATAAACAATTTAATAAATAGAAATCATGACACAAGTACACGAAATTCAGAATTTAAGACAAATTAAAGTAAAATTTGTTGGGGCGACAAACAGTAGAGGAAGCCGTATAAAAATATATGAGTCTCCACGTTATAATGATGAGAAAGAACAGTCTAAAATGTTTTCTTATGATTATTCAGTAGGTAATGTAGAACAGCAAGCTTTTAATATCTTAGAGGCTAACGGTTTTAAAATCGTTGCGAGATGCTCAGAGTTTAATAACTATGTTATTTTATGCGATAACTGGGGGGATGAGTTCAAACAAATTAAAGACTTAAAATAATTAGCCATGAGACAAATAACAAACGAAAGCGTGAACGCCTTTATTAGTGGGCGTTCATTCAAGAAAGATAATACAGTTATAGTAATAAATGAAGTTACTGGGAACGTATCTTTATTACTGTATGGAAATTTAATTGCCCTTTTAAGTGGTAGCGAATTAATGATTAACCACCAAGGGTGGAAGACAAACACAACAAAAGAACGTTTAAACGGAATTTTGAACGCTTACAATTTACCACGTTTGAGCGTAAAAAAAGGCGTATGGTATTTAGGTAATGAAGAATTTAACGGCACAAAAACATTTCAATTATGATATCAAAAATTATTTTCCTATCAATACTCGTTGTAGTGTTGATAGGCATTAGACAGGTATGTATATTAATCGACAAAAAAAATAAGCCATGAAAAATTACGAAAATTTAATGCCATTTAGAGTAACAGTAAAATTACAAAATGGCGACTTAAGAGATTATTATACTTTATATTCTACAGACTTAAACGAAGCTAAAAAGGAAGCAAGTACAAAATACAAAGAAAGCGAAGAGGCTTACAATTTTACAATACATAATGTAAAGCCTTTAATATTTAATCCTAAATTAAGATAGTTATGTATAAATTATTCTATATTCAAAACAATACAAAGGAAGTAATTGAAATTATTATCAATAATAAAAAAGACTTTCAAGAGAGAATTAAAAAGAACGGAAGAACGTTCATACATTTTGGAACTGAAAAAATATGAATACAGTTGAAAAAATTATAGAAGAAATAAAAAAAGCCCCGATTCGTTTGGGGCTTTTATTTTCTAAAAGTCAAATCATAATGAAGCTTGAAAGGTTTATTAATGATAATGAAAATCAATTAAACGAAATGTATAATAAAGGTTTTGAGGAAGGAAGCAATCCAGGTGCAAAATTTAAAAGTATAAAACTATGAATTACAACGGAAGAACATTCGAAGAGGTAAAAAATAATTTACCTAAAAATATGCATCCAGTTGACAAGGATAGATATTTAAAAAACGTTATCGAGTTTATGAAGTTAGGCGACTCAAATAAAGGTTACAAAGAATGTATTTTAAACACAAACTTTGAAATTATTAAACAATACATTAACAACTAGAAATCATGAAAATAGTACATATAAAATTGACGTTTGAAGATATATTTTCAGGCGCCACAGAGATAAAAACTTGCACCAGGTCCGAAAGTACATTTGAAGAAATGAAAAAATCAATCGGATCAATAACAAGAGTACATTCAAACAGCATAACATTTGAATGGAAACTAATTAAAATAGAACAGTGTTAATTTTAATAAAATAGAAATCATGAGAGCAATTAAAAAAAGACTAGAAGAAATTAGAACGGAAATTCAAAACGAACGAATTTCATATGGAGAAATCCATGAGCTACAAAATTTAGTTCAATACATAGATAAAGATGATGTTGAATTATTACAATGGGCAGGCGTTGAAAACTAAAAAATAAGAAATCATGAAAATTCAAACATATTTACCAGTATTCACAGGCTTTTATGAAAGCCTATTCGATTTAGATACAGACAATTTTTGCGAAGAACATGACTGTAGCTATGACGATCTAGAGATCGATTACAACGCTTATCATTTGGCAGTTAGTAAACAACTATGTAAAGTCGTAGGGGATTACATGAGCGATTTTATAGGCACAATTAAATTTGAGTCTTTAAAGTCGCCTAAATATTACAACTTTGAGAATGACAGCATTAATGTATTGATAGGACCAATCAAAGAAAATATTTCAAACTATATCTATGAACACAAGGAAGAATTTTGTAAATACTTGAAAGAAAATTACTCAAGTTGCGATGGATTTATTTCTCATCATTCGAATAGCTTTGACGAATGGGAACAGTTAACAAAAAACTTTCGCAGCTTCAAAGTTCACACTCATTATTTAGGATCTATCCTTGAATTCATAGCACAAAACGAAGAAATTACAGAAGGCAGTATTTACTATGATGTAATGGAGTCAATCGATACATGGGAATTTATAACTTTAAAAACAGAGGAAGCATGAAAAAGATATTATTATTTTCTTTGATCGCATTAGTAGGATGCAAAAAAGATGAGATTAAACCAAAAGAAGTTTGTAACTGTGGGGTAGTAGTAAGCGACAACGTACAGGATTATTCAGTAGTAATAAGAAACAGTTGCTCAGGCAATGAAAAAAGATTTTACTTACAAGAGGGCGATTGGATGAATGCGCATCCAGGAAGTGACTACTGTATTACAAATGTAAATAATTGGTAACATGAGAATAATAACAATAAATACAACGCCTTATCATGAGGAAAATTTAAGGATAATAACAGGCTTAACGAATAAAGAAATTTTAATCGTTCTTCAGCCAATTATAGATGAGGAACGAAAAAAAGGTAATGAATATTTTAATGAAATATTGATACATTCATTAATCGAAGCTTATCCAGATAGAATAATACAAGAATTAGAAAACGAATATTTAAAGTTATGAACTATAGAGCAATAATTAAACCGAGCAATGCGCCCGAAAATTGGGTGCTAGATTGTATTGACGGAGATACTATCAGAGAGTTTTTAGATAATGTAGATGAATACATGGAAGAAATGGGAATCTACCAATACGAAATTATATCGGTACGAAGAGTCAGATTATTTGGCGTAGCGTTCGAGGATATAATTCTTAACTAACTAACAACCAATAGATTAATTACTTTGGTAAACTTGAGGTAGCGAACGCTGAATGCTCTCATATCAGCCTAGTTATCAGACAATTAATAGCACAGACGTTTATCTTGGTAAAATATAGGTAACACTTTAGGATATCAGATAAGTTGTTATTTATCAATACTTTAATCTTAGGAAAATTGACTTCCCTAACTTTTTCAAATCAGAATAAAAAATAAAAAAAGAGATAAATTTATTTAGATTCCCAGTAATTAATATTTTTAAATTAATCCATAAATGTTGGAGAAGTCTAGTTTACCAACATTAAATCAATCATTATCAACGCATTAGTTGATATCCTAACTAGACACACATAATTTACCAACAACCAAATAACCTCTACATCGTAATGACAGTAAGGCTTTCAGCCATTATACTAGTAATTTACCAAAATAGACAGCTTATGTTATACTTCATATTTATTGCAATGATTGTATCTATATTTTATTTCATACAGTCAGACAGATTATTTTTAAGATTACTTACCATACCGATGGGAATAGCGACAGAGTTTTTAATGGTCCATTTATTTTTATGATATGATACTAATATATACAGCCATCCTATGGATTTTATTCTGTAGGTATCCGATGTTCTTCAGTAAGAAGTTCATCTATCCAGTAACAATGATTACAATATTAATCTTACATACTTTATGCTTATGTTATATTTCTTCGATCGTAATAATTTAAAGTTCAAAAGGTTTCCACTACATTATATCGTAGTACCTGTAACTATAACGATCTTAATATTGATCGTTCGCCCTGACAAGATAATAACCAAGTACAAGAGAGTACATACACACGAGATACTAATCAAACAACCGATCAATCTTCGCTTTACGATCAAACGTTTTAAACAGCTGCTGAAAGATATGAATATCAAACATCCTGACATTGTGTACGCTCAAGCAAGACTAGAGACAGGTAATTTCTCTTCCAGGATATTTAGGACCAACAACAATTTGTTTGGTTTCAAGGTAGCTAGACAACGACCGACTGTATGTATAGGGATGTCAAGTGGTCATGCAAGCTATGACTCCTGGCAGATGAGTGTGATAGACTACGCACTATGGCAGTCTAAACATTGCGCAAGATTAACACATGATCAATACATACAGTATTTAAGAGAGAATTACGCAGAGGATACAAACTATATTAAAAAACTGAAGTTATGAAAGCAATCCTAATAGCAGCACTTGTATTAGTAACAGTATTAATAACAGTATTTATAAATTTAATTAACGATTATGAAGGAGAAGATAAAAGAGATTAACGACTATTTCGTTAACAGACTAGTGAACGGTGAGTATGTCGTTCAGTCAACAGATAAGTTTGCAGTAATAGTATTAATAGATGACTATCGTTTTGATATATGGACAGCAAATGGACCAGATAGTATATCAACAAATGAAGGCATACCAAAGTCATTCATGGACATAAAGTTAACACTAGCAGAGAAGCATATGATTTACTCCAATCTCAAAAACTATAGCTTAGAAGTAAAGACTAAAGAGAAGCTCGATCAATATGAAGCTCTGAAGAAAGAACTAGGCTTATGACAGCCTTATTAATAATCGTAATAATTGTATTATGGAGGACCGAATTAAAACGCTAACAGACTACTTCGCAAGATTTAAGTCTAACAACAAGTATTACGTAGCGATGAAGCATTATGTCGCTATGGATCTAATGCGAAAGGGATATCGAATTTCAGATATATCAAGAGTCCTAAATATAAATCATGCAACAGTACATAACTACAGAGATAATTACCAGGAGCATGAATGGACAAATGAATTTATCAATGAGAACTTCGCTCGATATATCGAAACAGCAACCTATCCGTATAGCTCAAGTAATAGCCAAAAATTAAAAGAAAAACAGGTAAGCAATCCAGGAGCAAAGATTGAGAAGTATGTAAGACCTTACTCCAAGCGCAATGTAGCATTCGGAGTATCGCAGAAATACGTTGATATTTGCGAGTTATTCGGAATGAATAAAAAAACTCGTGAAGACCGTATGATATACAATAGGAATTACTTAATATTGTACCTTCGATTGACATACAACACTTCAGATAGGCAGTTAAGTCAGTTGTTCGGTATAACTCACAGTACTATAACTAATGCGCTAGATCAAACAAAGCGATTGATCGCTGACTGTAATCAATCATTCTACAGAACGAACGAACAATTAAGATACATACTACATGGAGATACAAGAACTGGCAAGATATTTCTCTGGAGCAAAGGGAAGGGAAGCGCACCTGGTAGCGATGAAGTACAGAACGATTGACTTAATGATGAGAGTGAACATTGACGTTCCTACAATCGCTCAGACAGTCGGACTAACTAAAGGACAGGTCTACCGATTGATAAGAGAGTACAGACAGCCTGATTGGTATAAAGCATTTATCGACAGGTATTACGACAAGTTAATATTAAACAATGAGTACCCTAATAAGGACCGAATTAAATTTGAAATGAAATGAAAAAAGAAGATAGGAATTTATTCACTGATAAAGTAGAAATAAGTGTAACTGCTTTAATTGATATTAAAAGGTTGATAAGAGTTTTAGCTGAAGATAAAAATAGTTTTATTCATAATCTGTTTAGTGATGACAGTATGTATCGTTCAATTGCTGAAATTGAAAAAGTAAATAAAGAATATTTTGAATTATGACTAAAAAAGAATTAAAAGAAATGGTAAAGTATCAAATGTCATTAAGGCAAGACTTACCTAGAAAATTAAAAAAACATCAAAAGAAATATTTCAATCAATTCGTAAAAGATATGATGAAAAATGATTTATATTCTAAAATGAAATCTATTTACCCATTTATAATACAATAGTAACATGAAAAAAATAATCTTAAACATCGCAACGATATTGTTAGCTAACGTATCAATTGCACAATGGACAAACAAAAGTGTTGATAATGGATTTGACGATCCATACAAAATTTGCCATACAAAGGTTAACAATGGAGCTGTATTGAAGCTAGAGAATGTATACGGACAGATTGCATTCTATATTGAAGGAAGTTATTTCTGTAGTGATGCTCCGATGGTAGATATATCATTCTTAGTTGGAGGCAAGTGGGTAAAGTATAGCATTCAGTCTGTAAAAAGTCAAGACAGTAAGGCATTATTTCTGATTGACGATATTGAGAATAGTTATATGTTTGAGGACTTTCTTAAAGCTACATCGGTAAAGATGAGAGTGAACGAAGAGTATTGCGACACAGAGATATTTGAGTTCAGTATGTCAGGCAGTACAGCAGCTATTAAGTTTATTAGGTAGATATGAGAAGATTAACAGGAAAATATAGAATTAGCAAAACATTATTTGGCTGGAATATTAAAGTTGAATGTTTAAAAACTGTTTGTGACTTTGCAGGTGATGAAAGCCCAGATATTAAGGTTTGGCGAAAAGCAAGAATTGAGGATTTAATAGAGTTAGGTATAGATGGCTTATAACGTTTTGCACATAGGCAAAAAAAACCGAAACGAGAACTTAATTAGAATGATAAACTTTAAAATTTAGATAAAATGTCAAATGAAGAAACAATCGGCAATTTTGCCAAACCGATGTTAGCAGATGTAGAAATTACGGTGCTAGAAACGATGGTAATTGAAATGCCAAAAGGATTTATGAACACTGGAATATCAACTTGTAACCATTTTATTGCCGACACAAACGATAGTACAAATTGGGATACTATTAAATTTCCATTACCAAAAGGAAATTGGAGTATTCAAAGTATAAAAGGTAAAATGGTTACATTAGGCAAAACGGAGTAATTTCTATTTCTGCTAACGGTTCGCAACTTGGCGAGGTTGTGGAATTAGAATTACAAACGCTCAAATTAAATACAAATGTCGAATAGAAATATAAATGTCGAATAAAGTACAAATGCCACAATCTTGCCAAATTGCTGTTAGCAGAAGGTTTTTTACAGATGCACAAGATTTTAACAAGTATATGCAAATTAAAAAACCAAAAGAGATTTGGCTTGATGAATTTATGGAAAATGAACCATATATCATATTATCATTTAATGATGGTGTGAAGTTTAGAGGTGTTTATAATCATCAATGCCTACTTGGTGGGGATAACTCTGATTTTACTTGGCTATATAAAAGTGAGATGTATGTCAAAACTTTCTGCTAACGCTTGGCAAGTTAGCGTTTGTTGCCATCACAGAATTTTATTAACAACACAAAATTATCAAACTATGACAAACTTATCAGAAAGTACGAAAGGCAATAACGCTAACTTGCTGTTATCGGCTGGCATTCGTAAATTCAAATGTGTTGATAAATGGCAAGCCGAAGCAGATTATTATCATGCAGATTGGCGAATGATTGAAGCAGAGACGAGAAATAAAGCAAAAGCTAAATATAGTCGGCTTGCTAAAACTAATTACATAGATGTTCTTTGTTATGCTTGCCGATAACGTTTTGCGGATAAGCGAGCCGTTCTCGGACAAGTGCATTTCAAACGGCTTGCTTATGCGCTGTTAGTAGGCGTTTTTATTCACACAGTAAATTAAATCAATCATGATAAGTAAAGAAAAAGTAACAGTTAAGTGGTCAAACAAAGAAAAAGATTGGGTTTCAAAATTTCCTGAATGGGAAAATAGAAATGGTAAAATTACGGGCAATGCTTTTTTCACAATGATTCAAGAATTTGAGAAATTTATAGGTAAAGATTTAAGAGGTTATTTGTCAAGTGGTGGTTTTGACCCTGACACTTTTACTATATCTGTAAATGCTAAAGTCAAACGGGAATCTACTTCAAATGCCTACTAACTAACTAACATGCGTACCTAATGTTGCAAACGCTATGGAAATCAAGAAGATAAAATATGGTATTGAATACAATGGAGTTGTATATGGATGGATGAACAAACAATTATATCGACTACCATACTTCAATGAGAAAACAAAACGATCGTTTGAACTTAAGATAGTAATAAGAGTTGGTAACCACTTCATACTAAGTAGAAATAAAGTTCATTTCGATACAATAAAAAATAGAACAAAAGAACTGAATGTAGAATTTAATTATTTTCCTGACAAAGAAATACCTTTTTAAATTATGAAAGCCTGGGAAGAACTAGAGAACAATAAAGATATCAGTCTATATAGAACAATGAAGTCTACTTGGTATATCCACATGGGAATCAAGATAGAGAAATTTGATAAAGACGGAATGATTGTGATAAAGAACGGTCTGTCGCATGGAGATAGATACACTGACATCAGAGATATCCACCGAGATATATTCGAGAAGATCGGATGGACTGTTGGCTGTTTAGTTGTTAACATTGATTGGTTCACACAAAGATTAAGAAATACTAACTGTGAATCAGACCGTTACGAAGAGTATAAAAATAAATTAAAAGAATACACTGAAAGATTAGAAAAATTATCAGTATGTTTGTAACCCTTTAAAAATTAAATGAAATGCATTGGAGAAAACAATTTGCTGACGACAAAACGATCGGAAGCCACGATTTAGAGAAAGATGGAAAGTTTGTACCTGTTATTGTACATATCGAAAAATTCTATCAAGGAGAGTTAGTAGGATCAATGGGTAAAGAGCAAAAGATATTTGCCAAGCTAAAGGAATTTAGCAAGCCTATGGTCTGCAACCGATCGAATTTTAAAAAACTTGAGGTGTACTTTAAGACATTTGAGATGGAGCAATTCTTAAACAAACCTATTATGCTTACAGTGGAGACAGTTAAATCACCTGATGGTCTTGTACCTGCCCTAAGATTCTCAAGCAGACCTTTACCTCAATCGAAACCTAAGCCAGTCATTACAGATGAAGCTTTTCCGAAAGCTCTAGCATCCGTTCAAGCAGGCGCAATGACGATCGATAAGATTAAAGAAATGTATGACGTTACACCAGAACAATTAAAACAATTAAATGAAATTTAGAAGCAGTAGTGTTGCAGCATTGTTGACTGGCACAGATGGTCTAACAACAGTTCAGCAGAGAGATTTAGATGAATTACTATCTAAAATCAAGCTGACAGATAAGCAAGCAGAGAAGAGAGATGAGTTAATCTATAAGAGAGATAAAGATGTCGAGCTACCTGAAGGAGCTAAGACGTATATCGAAGAGTTAATCAATCAAGAAGTCTATAAGTATAAAGTACCATTCTCAAGCAAAGAGACAGAGAAAGGAACAACAGTTGAAGATGAGTCAATCGAGACTTACAACAGACTGATGTTTACCAACTACAAGAAGCTTAATGAGAGTGATAAGTATTACAGTTTAGAGGATGAGTATTCTACAGGGCATCCCGATTTGGTGCAAGAAGATGAACAGTTAGTAATTGATATCAAGAGTTCATTCACTAAGAAAACATTCCCTAAGTTCCCTGAAGATGGGAAGAACAGTACGTATGAATGGCAGGTTAAAGATTACTTACGTAAGTTAGGATGGACTAAAGGTAAGATTGTCTATGTATTGTCTAATACTCCTGAATCATTATTGAACGAATGGGATGAAGAGTCGCTTCATTACATGGATGATATAGAGGATAGATTGAGAGTAACTGTTATTGATATAGAATTAACAGATGCTGACAAGAAGTTCATGGAGAATCGTTTTAGAGCTGCATATAAATATGCAAATGAGTATCGTAATAAATTAAATAATAAATAGTATGTTTAAATTAACAGGAGTAGTAAAAGTAATCAATCCAACTGTACAGGTTACAGAGAAATTTGCAAAAAGAGAATTCGTTATAACTGATGCTTCAAGTATGTATCCCCAGGATATAAATTTTCAAATGGCTAAAGATAAGTTAGATATTCTTGATGCATTCGGAGTAGGACAAGAGGTAGAAGTTAGCTTCGGACTAAAAGGGAGAATGTGGACATCACCACAAGGTGAAGAGAAGTATTTCAATACATTAGAATGCTGGAGAATCGAAGGAACAGTTACAACTCCACCACCAGTAGCTCAAGCAATGACTATGCCTTCAGTGCCTACAACTGATGATAACGGTGATCCTTTACCATTCTGATACACAGACTTATATCTGACGTCAGGTATAAGTATCGAAAACCCTGACAGCCCTCTGTAACGTTAGTCAATGTTATTCGTAACATTTAATGCATGGTCATAATAGTTCAGCTGAATCGTTAGTCAGGACAGTTTTGTAATTCTGTTGGCTTCTCTTAAAAATTGCAAAACAGATTGATCCAAAGGCATGGATATGGTAGAGTCGGATGATATTACTTCCCACAATCTAAACAGGTTGCTTCCTGTTATTTATAGTGGTAAGCAAAGTGGTCTATGAAGGGCGAGTTATTAGCTCTAAATGTATACCTACTGTACAGGTTCGATTCCTGTTGCCGCAGCTAAGAATATGCAAAGTCATAAAACTCGTACTGACTCTTAACTGAGAGGTACATGTATACTAGAAGGCTGGTAAAGATCCTGAAGCATATTCTTTTTATAATCAGGTGGTGGAATTGATAGACACCTCTTATGTAGCGTAGAAGGAGCTACTAAACGGAGCCAAATAAAGGTGCAGGTTTAAGTCCTGCCCTGATTACGAGTAGTGAGGACCTTGGTTGCAGCTATAATAGATAAGAGGAAAAGCTTTTTGGAAGTAAATCCTAATTGATGCGCAAAATGCGAGAGGTGACATCGGAGAGAGATCCGACCACAGTGAATGAGCGTAATGAGGAGTGGTAGACCGAATCCTTTATGGTTGCTAAAAGTGGGTTCGATTCCCTGTTCACTGACATTTAATTTTTATTCTTATGATTACATTTTTTAGAACACTGTCAGAGACAGGCATACCTTTCTATCGCCCTATAGAAACAGCCCTCGAGAGAATCAAATCAGGGGAATCAAAAGCTAAAGTAGAAGCAGTAAGAAATGAATCATCGAAAGACGAACGTAACAAACTAAAGAAATTACTTCCTGCCGTTTGTTTCTCAGGTCAATTTGCAGAACGTAATGCCAGCTCGATAATCGAGCATAGCGGTTTTATCTGTATTGATTTCGATGGTTTTGAAGATGAGTTCTCACTAGCTATCTACAGACATCAGTTAGTTAATGACAAGTATTCGTTCGCTGTATTTACTTCTCCATCTGGTAATGGGCTAAAGGTATTGGTTAAGATACCTAAAGAGATTGAGAGCCATAAGAAATACTTCATCGCATTACAGGAATACTACAATGTACCTGAGTTCGATAAGTCTTGTAAAGATATCTCTCGTATTTGCTATGAGTCTTACGATCCTGAGTTATTCCATAATCCTTTCTCGGAAGAATGGACTATCTTACCAGCGATCAAAGAGCCGAAACCTCTACAGTACGAGAATACTATCAGACTAGAGGACCAATCAGAGATTGTTAGACGTTTACTTCTATGGTGGAATAAGAATTTCGGAATGACAGAAGGACAGAAGAACAATAACTTATTCATCCTGGCATCCACTCTGAATACTTTTGGAGTCGAACGCAATGAAGCTCTGTCTATCGTTCTATCGTTTGATGAGGGTGGCAAAGAAGAAGAGATTACATCAGTGTTTAATAGCGCATATCGAAATACTCAAGACCATGGCACAAAGTTCTTTGAAGATTTAGATAAGTTGGATGAGATAAAGAAACTATCAATGAGTGGTATGCCTGTAGAGAAGATAGCTGAGGTAGTTAAACCTATCAGCATAGAGAAAGTTAAGGAAGTCGTTCAAGAGATCAAAGAGAAGACAGTTAATGAGTATTGGGCTAGAGATAGTAAGGGCAAAATTAAACACGTAAATCATTTATTCAAATGGGACTTAGAGAATAAAGGTTATTTCAAGTATGTACCTGAAGGAGCTACTGGATATATCTTTGTAAAGTTCTTAGAGAACATTATGTTTGATGCTAACGAGGATGATATCAAGACTGAAACATTAGAAGAGTTGATTGATATGGAGGACTTAAGTGTATTTAATTACTTCTCAGAGACTACTAAGCTATTCAAAGCTGATTACCTTACAATGTTAAAGAAGATTGAACCTAAGTCATTACAAGATGACAAGCATACATCTTACTTGTACTACCTTAATTGTGCTGTAAAGATTACTAAGGATAAAATTCAAACAATACCTTATGAAGAACTAGATGGCTTTGTATGGGAGAATCAGAAGATACGTAGGAATTTCAGCCTATCTGGATATGAGGATTGCGTTTATGAGAAATTCATACACAACATCTCTAATAAAGACAGAGCTATAATGGACTCAATGGAATCGACAATTGGTTATTTAATGCATGGATATAAACCTGCAACCTGCCCTGCTGTTATTCTGAATGATGAAATGATATCTGATAATCCTGAAGGTGGTACTGGTAAAGGTATCTACTGTAAAGCTTTAAGCTACATGAGAAATCAAGTTGTTATTGATGGTAAGTCATTCAATCCTAACGGCTCATTCCCTTATCAATTAGTCCAAGTATCTACACAGTTGTTACTGTTTGATGACGTTAATCGTAATATGCCTTTTGAGAAGTTGTTCTCTGTAATTACAGAAGGAATGACATTAGAGAAGAAGAACAAAGATGCGATAACAATTCCGTTCGAGCGTTCGCCTAAGATTATCATTACAACTAACTATGCAATTAGGGGATCAGGTAACTCGCATGAGAGAAGGAAATGGGAAGTAGAGTTAGCTCAACATTATAATAAAGATTGGACTCCTGAAGATGAGTTTGGTCATGTAATGTTTAAGGATTGGAATGAGAGTGAATGGCTCAAGTTCGATAACTACATGATTGCTAACCTACAGAAATATCTATCGAGAGGACTTATTCAAGGTAAGTTTAAAAACCTTAAGGAACGTAAGTTAGTAGCTGATACTAACATGGATTTCTATGAATGGGCTAGAGACAAAGATAATAGAATGACTAAGCTAGGTCCTAAATCTATTATTCAGGATATGTTTAATGAATTTACGATAGACAATCCTGACTTCGGTATTAGAGGTAAGTATTCTATACCAGTAGTTAAGTTCACCAGATGGCTAGACTCTTATGGAGAGTTTATGTACGGAACGAAGCCATTGCACTTAAGAGATGGCAATATTAAGATCGTTGAATTTATAAGAAAAGTAGAAGAACAAACTAAAATGTTTTAATATGATACAACAAAAAGAAATGGAGATGTGCCTTAGTTTACTAGGCGACCTTCCTGTAATCAGAGAGAAATTAGAGTTAATGCACCAGGTATTCCCGAATGCATTTAAGAAAGACTTAAAGAAAGCTTGTAACGATTTTATTGTAGCTATTGATAAAAGCCTTGATGCTATCTATTCTGATACGTATGATGGATTTGTTGAAAAGATTAAGAAACGTCATAAGAACAGAGATAAAGAGTATCTACGTCAACTGTTCAAGAAAGATAGAGTTAATCAGTTCTTCCAATACATCTATTGGGAGGAACGTAAGAGAAGAGCTGACCAACAAGCTAGGTTATGAAAACTCTCAGGTATTATCAGTCAGAAGGAGCTGTAGTTGCTTCAGAATGTATAAGAAAACATAAGATACATTATTTATGTCACAGCGTAAGGACAGGTAAGAGCGCAACATCTTTAGAGACAGCTCGATTATTAGGATGTAAGAAAGTTCTATTCATAACTAAAAAGAAAGCTATTCAATCTATAACAGATGATTACAATGACTTTGGATTTGATAAGCATTTTGAGATAGTAATTATTAACAAAGAGTCTGTTCAAAAGTATGAAGATGACTATGACTTAATAATATCTGATGAACATCATTCTAAAATAAGTTCGTTCCCGAAGCCTCCATTGTTAGCTAAATATCTTAAATCAAAATATTCAAGTAAGCCAATGTTATTTCTATCTGGGACTCCATTCGCTGAGTCATTTAGTCAAGTGTATCATCAGTTTTGGATATCTGATTACGGTCCTTGGGGTAATTATAGAAACTTCTACGCATGGGCGAAAGACTATGTGAACGTAAAGCAGAAAAGAATTGGTGCATTTATGGCGAACGATTATTCTGA
>JACCDX011248949.1_pt1 | contig 56170 bp, 53 predicted proteins | sample 7449681 | NCBI WGS metagenome assembly JACCDX01 (sample SAMN15323450, study PRJNA562643) | freshwater metagenome | isolation source: river surface water | place: USA:Blue River Watershed | collected 2017-08-18
CAGGCACCCACCTTTGAATAGTATCATTATCGGGTTTTTGCTTGTAGGGAGTCAGATTGCCATTCAAATCGACATGTTCAGAATACAATTTAATGGTTCGATTGTCAGAAATTCCATTGTATATAATGATTGGCAATGACCTGTCCGTCGAAATAAGATCGAACCAATTTTGTAAATCGACATCGATATCGCCGGCGACAACAACCGGCTGATCCAAAAGCAAATTTTGTTTCACGACCTGCATTGACCCTAAATATGTATCCTCTACAGGCGAACCATTCAATATAATATTTGTGAAAAATATATTTGCTTCATTATTCAATTCGTCAATTTCCTTTTCCTTTTCGGCAAATTTTGGCTTTTGGCCAAAATTTTCCAGATTATCATTTTCTATTTCATCATTTTCTTCTTCTGGAAAAGGATTTTCTAAATTTAATTTTTCCGGAAGAGAATTGGAATTGGAATATTCATTTTTATATAAATAATTATCGATGAAAGCGTCAATCATTTTTTTGGAGGAAGAAGAAGAAGGGATGGGTTGTGTTTGTTGTTGAATGTCGACAGTTGTAAGTAATTCAAGTAAAGACATATTGGGAGGGATGCCTGTAAGGGGAATATAACAAGTGACATGGGGTTGGGTATCAATGGTTTCGCCGAATTCGATGAAATCAACAGGGGAAGGTGGTTGTGACAAAACGGTGACGGATCCGCAGTTTTTAAAAAAGAGATTTGCACGTTGAACATCATTGTCGATTGCCTGTAGGATGTCAGATATTGGGGGTAGAATGTGTAATTGTTTGCCATAAACAAAACCAGAAGGGGGGCCGATTTTGTGCATAACCATTTCGGGTGAGTCATCTAAATAAATTGCATTACCATTATCGTGATTTAATAAAATAAGTTGATTGGTTTTATTGTCGTAAATTTGAAAGGTTTGATCACAAAGCATTTTGATATTCTTTCTTTTTGTTTCTTTCTTTTTGTTTTCTTTTTTTGTGATTTTTTTTACAACTTATTTTATTAAATGAAAAATTTTGATTTAATATAATTTTTTTTTGTTATGTTTTCCAGAGATTTTTTCCTATTTGAAATCGTAATATGGATTATCAGTAATATCCATGCCGCAATAACGTTGAGGTGAAGCCTTGTAATCGACGGGTTGGTAAATATTGGATTCTTTGGCTTCTTCCAATAGGAATTTGAAATTTTCCCAGAAATCGCGTTTATGTCCGATGCTTTTAGTCATAACGTGGGCTAATTCATGTATGGCAACGAATGTCAATGTTTGTTCATCAATTAAGGAATCATTATTGTGTTTTTCTTTATTGAGACAAAAGGCGATTTTTTTGCCTTTGTTTTCGGAAAAGGCGGTGTGTTTGGATGTGGGTAAAGTTTCGGTGATTTTCTCGGGACGGAATCCTTTGGCGAGTTTTTGGACTAATTCGTCGTCGGGATATTTTTGTTTGACATGTTCAACTAATTGTTTGCATTTATCGGTGACTTTGGCGAGTAAATCGGCGGCTTCTTTTAATTTGTTTCGATCACGGACGCAATATTTTTCGCCATCGACTGTGCTGACAATGCATTTTAAAACGAAACTATCGCTATCCCAAATGTATGTTTTTACGAGGACAATTGCAAGTAGGGCAACAATTGAACAAGCTAAAACATTTGTTTTTTTCGGTAAAATGGATGAAAACATCTTCAGTTTTATTTTTGTGTGTTTTTTTTGGTTTTTCTATCTAATCTATCTTCTTTACATGAATTATACAGAGATATATATTGTACCAGTCGGTTAAAAAGATTGTACCAGTCGGTTAAAAAGATTGTACCAGTCGGTTAAAAAGAGGAATAAGAGGAAGAAGATGTGGGTTCAGGGAGTCGTCGATTGCGACGGGTATCAGGATATTGTTGTTCTCGTTCTCGTTCTCGGTTTTTGCTGGTTTTGTTAATGGAATAAATGTTTTTGATTTCTTTTAAATGGTCAAGTTCTTTGAGTATTTTTTTGCGGCTGATTTGTGGTGATCCGACGAAACATGCGGACATGAGATTTTTGCGGAAATATTTTTTGGCGACATCGGTCAATTGTTCTTTGGTGACATGTAGGAAGAATTTTTCAAGTCGTTCTTGAAAAGAGACGAATGTGGGGAATTGAAATAAAACGCGGGTACCATTGTATTCAACATTGTCTTCAATATAAGTGTTGTTTATTTTATCGGAGCCGGAAATGTATCCGCGTATTTTTTCGAGTTCTTCGTCCGTGATTGGTTTTCTGCCTGTAGAGAGATCACTTAATATTTTCATGATGATGCGGATGACGCCGGGACCGGTTTTATGAGAACTGATAAGACGCGAAGTTTCGACATCGGACGAAATACAAAGATCGCCGATGGTTTTGAAATAACTGGTGGTGACGGAAGTGTGATAATTGATTCCATATTTTTCACGTAAAACGACATAGAAACGGCTGCTCATAGGACCATTTAATAAGACGCTGAGGACTTCCAATGCAAAAACGTCTGTATTGTACATGGAGCAAGTACGAAATCCGATAGTGAAGGAGACTTTGTCTAAATCGGGTTTTTTGATCACCTCTAACTGAATAGTGGATTGGGGAGGTGGGATATCGCCGAAAATTCTGTTTTTCCTTTGTTTTTCTTTTGGAGCAACAACCGATAGTGTTTTCATGAGTTGATGGACGGAAGTTTTGATTTGTGGAGATGTTTTGGCGAAATAGGATTGTTTGATGTAGCGATGGATGGTTTTATCGAAATCGTCATGGAAATCGGTGGAGCAAATACTGAGGACCATGTTTTGTGGGCGGTAATGAAGGGCGTAAAATTCGAGGACGAGATCGTGATTTAGGCCGACACCGGGTTCGTGAAATTTGGAATCATCGACATTGAATTCAAGGGGGGTTTGCCTGTAGAGGAGATTATATGCGATGGTTTCAGCGAGGACATTGGGGTAATCGCGGTCTTTTTTGACTTCTTCAATAACGATTTTTTCTTCGCGTTTCATTTCGTCGCGGTCGAATGTGGAATTGAAAATCATGTCGGATAGAATGAGGATGGATTTTTTGGTGTGTCGAGCGTCACATTGGATCATGTAACATGTGTGATCGCGTTCCGTATAGGCATCCACGCTCGCGCCAATTCCGTCGAAAACGGCTGAAATTTGGGGTCCTCGTTTGAATTTGGGGGTTTTGGTGCCTTCGAAAAGCATGTGTTCGACGAAATGACTAGCCCCGCGAATACCCCCATCTTGTTCATTGACAGACCCGCATTCGACATATAAATAAATATAACTGACTGGTTGTGGGTTTTCTACATGCTGATATATCACACGAAACCCGTTAGAGTATTGTTTTAAATTGACATTTTTCGAGGTATATTGACTATTGGAAAAAGAAGAAGAAGAAGAAGATGACGTTGATGATGCCATAGTGATATAATGACTTTTCTTTTTTTTTCTTTTCTTTTCTTTTTAATTAGGGATTGTTAAATAAAAAAAAAATAAAAATAAAGTTATTATATTTGGAGAAAAAAATATATATATACTAAGCTCTAAGCAGAAGAACCGCCTGATCCGATTTCAAATGGTGTGCGCATGTAATCACTTTCGATGGTGCTTTGGTTCCATGGTCCGACGTCTTTCTTAGCAATGATTGGTTCAGATCTCAATTGAAGATTTGGGTTTTTAAGGGTTTGACCGATGGTGTCAATACCGTTAAAATATCCAGCGTTCAAAAGATTGACATTGGCAAGATCACCTACACCCATTGGATTGACATTTGCCCATTGAGCATTTTGGTCACCAGGTAAAGGGAGGAGATCAGATGCTTGATTGGCAGGACGAGTAGAATAGGCGGCAGCTGGAGCAGAAGCGGCATCACCGACATCGTTAAATTTTTGGCTGGTTGGGCCTTCTTGTTGAGGAGGAGGAGTAGAACCAGCGGTAGCAGCAGCGGTGAAATTATCGCTGATGATGGCTTTTTCAGCAGAATAAGATCCCATGACCATGAAGAGGCCTAAACTAACGAAAATAATGATTAATAAAAGAGAATTATTTTTCAAGAATTTAGTGACAGTTGACAAATCCATTTTGTGTTTTTTTGATTAGTTTGTGTTTTTTTTTGTTAAAAAATCGGAAAAGGAAAAAAAATATTTTTTTATTGAGTGACTTTTATTTTTTTTTATATATGATAATAAATATATATTTTTTTTACCACATGTTTATCTAACGGCGTCTCCATTTTCTTCATCGTCATCATCGTCGTCAAGATCGTCATTTAAATAATTCAATTGATAAGTATTTTTGATTTTTTGCATTTCTAAAAAAGCGGCTAATGCATTTTTTTTGGCGTCTTTTGCCTTTTTTTTAGCTTCTGAATAAAGTTTGTGATAAATTTCATTCACCGGTTTAATTTGGAATTTGGATTCTTGTTTTTTGTCTTTTTCTTGGCCATCGTTATTGTCGTCACTTATGTTTTCAAAATTGCTTAATATATCATATTCTTCCATGAAATCATCACCTAATTCAAAAAAAGAACTGTTATTGTTTTCCGCCTCTTTTTTCTCATCCTCTTCATCTTGTTTCTCTTTCGAATCTTGTTCTTCTTTTTTTAATTCTTCTTCTTCTTCTTCTTCTTCTTTCAAATCTCCTTCTTCATTCGGGACTTCTTTAAATTCCTCCAAATCAATACCTTCTTCTTCCTCAAGTTCTTTCACTTCTTCTTTTTCTTCAAGTTCTTTCACATCTTCCTCAAGTTCTTTCACTTCTTCTTCTTCTTCTTCTTTTTCAGATGTTTCTTTTTCAAAAACCAAACTTTCACCGAATGATTCATTTGTAACAACAACTTCGTCAACAACAATATTTTCCTCTACAGGCGTCACCGAATTGAGGTTTTCCTGTAGGGGTATTATTGTTGTTGTTGTTGTTGCTAAATGATTATCAACTGGTACTGGTGGTGGTTGTGATGGTTTAACAGCAGGACCTTTAATGAGACATTGATCTAAAAAGGGGTTGCTTTGGATAACCATGATTTGTTTGATTTCCATTTGGATTTCGAAACTGCGCATGGTGAATTTGACCCCCTGTATTTCTAAAATACTGATTAAATTCGTTTCGGGGGTAATATCGTCCATTTTTACACTTTGTTCGAGTTCGTTAAATATTTTGATAACCGGTATTGAAAGACGTGTATTGACATTTGCCCGTACAAGATAATACATGGCGGATTTGTATATTTTGACAGTGGAGACGAAAGCGTTTTCAATGTCGCTAAATTCCAATTCGGAACTAAACCATGCCTCCCGTTTTTCGAAAATCAATTTTTGTAAAGTTTGTTCTAAATTCTCTATCCATTCTAAAAACACGCCTCCCTGAGATTGATCAAACATCAGATCGATATATATTTTTTTGCCTTTATTTGCGGTAACAAACCCTTGTTTATTTTTGGATTGCGGACATTGCACGTAGAGAGGATTGTTTTTATAATGAATTTTGGTAAAGTAATTTCCAGCCTGTAAAACGGTGGGAGTTAATAATTTAATTCCCGAAAAATCAAAGGAATCGTTTGCTTCGTAAATATCCATCATTCTATTCTATTCTATTCGTTTTTTTCCTTTTTGTTTCTTTTCTTTTCTAATCTGGAAAAATTATATATTTTTTTTTTAAATTGTTTTGTTTTTATTTTTTTTGTAAATACGACGAAAAGAGATGCGAAAGAAAAGATGTGTTTTTTTTCTAAAGACGGATTATCATCGCGTGTTTAGGAAAAAAAATAAAAAAAAAGACCGTATTAAAAAAAAAAGATGTTCAAATTAACGATTGATAAATGTTTAGAAATGTTGAAAAAAGATGAAACCAAACAACAAATAAAAGAATTTTTACAACCTTTTTTTGAAATATTAATCAATGAAATATTCCCCTACTTGATTTTGGTATGCATTATCATTCTTGCCATCTTTTTACTAAATATATCCATCGTGGTTTTGTTGTTACGTAAAAATGGAACATCCCAATTAATCATGTAAAAAAAATAATCTTCCAATAAATATATAATTCAATCATCCAATTCAATTCAAAATTTTAACTTAATAACACAACAATTTTTTTAATTTTTAATTTCAATCAAAAAAATGGACAAAATAGACGAAAAAATAGAAGAATTTGTATCTTCAATAAATCAGTTAATTGAGCCAGGTATTAGTCCTGTCGATAATGTTTTAAAGGAGATTGCTGATATAAGTTATAAATCAGGATTAACTCAAACACAAATAGATAAGTTAACCAGTGCTATGAGTTATTTGGCTGGTGAGAATTCTGAAAACGCAAAATGTCTGAAACGTTTAGCTCAATTATTGTATGCTGTTGAAAAGAAAGGAATGAAAGGTGGTAGTCCTGTAGGAGCATTAGCTTCTGATTATTCTGCCAATGGTACAAGTCACGTTGAAAGTACTTATGGTAATTTGTCCCAACAAGTCCAATCTGGTGGTGTTATTGTTCCACTAAATACCCCTGGTGCTACTCCCGTATTATCCAAAATGGTTGGTGGCAGCAGTGGTCCTGTAGGGGCATTAGCTTCTGATTATTCTGCCAATGGTACAAGTCACGTTGAAAGTACTTATGGTAATTTGGCACAACAAGTTCAATCTGGTGGTGTTATTGTTCCGCTAAATACCCCTGGTGCTACTCCTGTTATGGCAAAACTTGTCGGTGGTGGAAGAACCCGAAAATCAAGACGTTCATCCATGAGTGGAATTGCCGTTCCTGCTGGTGTTTTCGGTGCCGGTTTATTACTTGCTAAACGTCGCAAAAATCATGGAAAGAAATCCCGTCGTCATCGTCGTCGTTAGATTTCGCTTTTTCGAATAAAAAAAAACAACTTAAAGACAAACTAAATTAATAATATTTGTAGGAGTAAAAATCCTATACGTGCCTCTTTAGCTCAGTGGTAGAGCATCAGTCTTGTAATTAAATATATTCTTCTTCACAAATAAAACAATGGTTCACGGTTGGCTGTGATTAACATTGGATTACACAATGGTTATTTAAGAGTCGACGGACTCATCATATAGATCAGGTGGACGCACTTGATTGTGAGTATAATCGTAATCATTTTGGGTAAAATGTATACGCACGAAAACTGAAGGTCGTGGGTTCGATCCCCATAGGAGGCTTAATTAAAGTGTATATATATATTTTTAAATATAATATAACAAAAAATAATTATATTTAAAAAAAAATGCAATAAATACTCTGGAAAAAAAAGGTTGGATAAAATTAATTTTTAATTGAGAGAAAAAATGGAAGAAAAATTGTTGGCATATAAAAATTTAGAACAAGAAATCAAAAATCAAAATGCACAATTAAACCAATTGCGTATTGAAAGATCCAAATTAACAACGGACATTACAACCTATTTAAAATCGTCAAATTCAGCCTATGTATGGGATGGATCTAAATATGAATATACCGAATCAAATCAATTTCCATCATTGACATTCTCCTACGTGCAAACCTGTTTAGAAGAATTAATCGCGGACAAATCGCAAGTAGAGAAAATAATGGATCATTTAAAATCGCGTCGTGTTGGTAAAACAGTGGTGGATTTCAAACAAATAAAATTGAATTGATCTGATCTGATCTGATCTGATCTATAAACTAGTTATATCATATTTGAATGTTTTCTCAATCAATAAATATATAAAATTATCTTATATTTTTTTTTTAATATTTAAATAAAAATTAAATTTTAAAAAACAAAACAAAACAAAACAAAATACAAAAAGAATCATGACATCTGAATGGACACCCCAATTTAATATGAATCGAGATTATATCTTCTACAGGCAATCTGGTGGAGAAGGTTTAAAATCGGTTTATGCAAATAAAGATTTATTTTTAATAAATGATGATGATGATGAAAACAACAAACAACAAAAAGGAGGTGGAGCCAGTAAGAAAAAATTATTAGGTATTCCGGTTGGACTTGTTGTTCAGAGTGAAGAAAAAAGCCCGACAAGAACTGCCTTTGAACAAATATCCGTGAGGGTAAGAGGGCCTGTAGGAGAATCTATGATGGAGAAATTGGTTAAATCAGTGATTCCTTCGTCGTCGACTTCGTCTTTGTTGTCGACTCCGTCTTTAAAAAAGAAACCAGAATCTGAACAAAAACAAAAACCTGAACAAAAGAAAAAAAATGTGCAAACCAGAACAAAAACATTAAAAATGGAGAAAATGGAGAAAATGGAGAAAACGGAGAAAAAGGAGAAAAAGGAGAAAACTAAGAAGAAGAGAAAGTCTCAATAATTTTCAGGGTTGTTTTATATTTTGATCCAATCGTATTTGCCATGGAGGCTTCCGAATCCGTGTTCAACGGAATTCATATTTTCGATGATACTGTCGAGTTCGCTGAAAGTGGATTTCGTTTTACTGATTTTGGACTGGAAATGTTCAGCAACAACAGCGGTTTGTTCGGTGCCACTATTTGTGATATTATTGGAAGAAGCAAAGGTGGCACCGCCGTATCCAACCCCGAAATTGTCGGTGAAACTTTTGCCAGGTTCATTGTATGCATTTGTCCCGTAAGATGCAATATAATTTTGATAGACACCCTCTACAGGATAATCTGCTGGATAGGTTAATAAATAGGTTCTGAAATCGTCGACTTTAGCGTCATTCCAATCGGGAGGAATGATTGATTTGAATTTTTTGTCGCGAGGGGAATCGCTGGAAGAAGAAAGATAATTGCTGAATTGGCGGGAGAAATTGACGCCGAATAAAAAGTTCAATACATTTGCGCTGAATAAGATGGTGAACGATGCCCAAATTAACATTTCAAACATCATGACGGTGAATGATTTGCTAGAGGTATTTATGAAAGGTGTACCTGTAAGGAGCAGTATTCCATAAAAAATGAAAATGAAAACGACGAGACCAATTAAACTGGAGAGGTCGAATAAGTGGTGTTTGACGTAAGAACTGAGTTCGTCATAAGTTGAGGCGTCATCTTTTGTTCGATGGTAAACAGAAAAAGTGTATATGAGGAAACTGGACCAAAGAATGACTTCAAGAATGAGGAGAGTTAGACAATGGATATTGTTTTCGGCGACTTCGGTGGGGGTGGACATGGGGGTGCCCATGATGGAAAAGCCTGTAGGGGATGAAGCTAAAACAGGTTTAGTGATTGAAACCAGTGATTCTTGAATCCCCGATCCGAGACTTTCGAGACTGATACGTACGATATAGAACATGAGGAAAAAAAGGGTCAAGAACACAATGGTATAGAAAATATTGTTGGCAGTAAATACTTTAGTCGTCATATAATTCATGTTTCGATTAAATTCGTCTTTGAAAAAAGATGGTGGTGGTTTTGAAGAAGCTCCTGTTCCTGTCGCAGGAACTTTAGATCCAGATGAATCAATGATGACACTTGAACTGTCTCTAACATGATTTCTATTTTTTCCCATTGAGTATAAATCGAATGTTTTTTTTTGTGTAAATTATTTTTTATCTGATTTAATTTTTTTTTTATTTTATTTTAATTTAATTTAATTTTATTATGTTATAATACGTATACATAAAAGTTTATTCACGTCGTTGATAAAATAGACAATATGCATAGGGAGTGACAATTTGAGATGTATCCTCTACAGGGATGATATCACTATCGTTACATAAATGCCATTTGCCTGTAAGGGAATGTTTGACAAAGGATGTATAATGACCGCCCATGACGTTGCCGGTGTGATTGCAAATGGCAAATAAATCGTAAATGTATTTTTCGGGGCTATATCCGACAATAAAGGGTGACAAATCTAATTCAATCAGGGGAATATCAATGAGTGTTTGGGTTTTGACGAAATGGCCGGCGGCATTTGCGTGGAACCGTTTTAAATCGATGACCAAAACGGCAGGGAGACTCCAAAATTTCATTTGTCTGGTTGCGTCCATTTTGGTGTCGGTTTTGGAATTATGCCAGCCGACAAGGGGTTCGGGGGAGCAAAAATGTTGGAAACAATCCTGTAGGGAAATTGTTTTATTATTGGATGGTGGGATGGGTAGATCGAGGATGAAAAAGGGTTCGGGACAAACGCTGAGGACGGAGGAAAGGTTGTTGTTATCTAAAATGGAACTGACGGTGATGCCGTAAAACATGTCGATGAATTCGGAATATTCTTTGGAATACATGCGTTTGATCATTTCGAAACAGGTGATGGCAAGTAGGTCGGTGTCATCTTGGGGTTCGCCGTTGATTTTGATATTTACAGGGCGTTGGATGGCTTCATGGAAACATTCGAATAAGAAAATAAGGAATTCCGGCATATCGTTTTGGGCGAATCCGGTGAAAATGTCTTTGTGTTTGAGACCAGCCACTTGTTGGATGGTGTTCAGGAATTTTTGTGGTCGAACCACTGCCCCCAATTTGGAATTCCACAATGTTTTTCGGAGATCATCGTATTGTTGTAATACATGGGATGCATATTGGTTTTGTCGGAGTTTTTGCCTGTAGGATCCAATATTTAGGAATTGATTTAATCTGGGGATGTGTAGGAGTGATTGGATACAGGCATTCATAAAACAAGTATTACCTAAATTGTATAAACCGGCCAGGCCATAATTTTTTCCATCATCAGGATTCATTTTTTATTTTGAGAATTTTGCGAAAAAATAAAAAATGGCATAAAAGAATGCAGTGACGAGCATGAAAGCGATGATCGTAAATCCCAGAAAACGCAAAAGTAGGAGGAGTTCACTTTCATCAACGTCCTCGGGTTCAGCTTCAACTTCATTATAAGGATGAATATAAATGTAAATATCTTTAGCCATGGGAATTAATTTTGCTTCAGGAAGATTATTCGTATTCATTTTGTTTTTGCTTTTTTTTTGGAACATTAAAAAAAAAAGGCTGGAAATTTAGAATTTGGATTTGGATTTAAATAGAATCTGGAAATTATAACGAAAATAAAAATAAATATAAATATAAAAAATTCCAATTTAGAAAATAGAAAAAAAAAAGGAAAAAAAAAGGAATGTTCCAAGATCCTCTGCAACAAAATCAGAATCAGAATATAAGACAACCACGTAGAAGACGGAATAATAATAGAAACAATTCAGCAGTACAAGATTATAGAAATCATGTAAATGCATATATACAATTAATTGAATCACATCGTCAATTTGTGGTATCGACGAATAATTTTTTTGTAAGTTGTGAATACAATTTACGTCAAATTTTATATCATGAAAACCCGTTATTATTCTTACAAAGACAACAATATAGTTATAGGAATGAGCAACAGCAGCAGCAGCAGCAACAACAGTATCCGAATTCATTTAATTCATATCCTTATTATGCGTATCCACAACCGCAACAGCAACCGCAACCGCAACCTCAACCAAATCCTTTTACTAATCGGGGGCTTTCCAGACAACACGTAGTCGGTTTAGCAGATTTTTTGAACACCACAGTAACAATATCCCCTACAAGCACCCAAATTAACAACGCCGTTGAAGAGATTGCCTATAGGGAAATTGTCAATCCATTGAATACAGTATGTCCTATTATGATAGAACCGTTTGGCAATGATGAAATTGTTTGTCAAATTCGTTATTGCAAGCATGTTTTCAAAAAACAACCATTAATGCAATGGTTTGCAGCAAATGTTCGATGTCCTGTTTGTCGTTATGATATTCGTGATTACAGAAATAATAGGGAACAAAGACAAGAAGAAGAAGGGGAAGGAGAAGGAGAAGAAGATGAAGAGGAGGGAGAAATTACATTTGATGCGCAAGGTGCAGTAAATACGCAATTACCTCCTTTAAGAACACGATTTGATATACAAACAGCAGGGATACCTGTAGAGGCAACATCGTCATCGTCGTCAACAAATGAATTAAATGCTGCGATGGAGAATTTAATTCAGCAATTATTTACGTCGAGTGCATCATCGGATGATACAATTGCGGGAATTGATTTATCGGGAAATTTAGTGTTTGAATTTGATTGGCCTTTACCGTCTGCATCTCGTTTTACGGGTTCCGACGCATCTCTTTCTAATCCTTTTAACCGATGATTTTTTGCCGCTGCCGCCAGTTTTTTTTTGTTGTTGTTTCTTTTTTCCCTTTTTCCCTTTTTTTTTGTTTGAAACGGATTCATAGAAAGATTTCAAGGCAGGAACTTCGCGATCACCGTTTTTATAATAAACATAAACCATTTTTTTATCGACAGATGGTTCAGGAATCGCGATTGTCGGGTATCCCTCGATATCCATTGGTGATTGACGGGTAAATGGTAAACTATCTAAAAAACGGTCTTCAATATTTGCGATTGAAAGATTATTATCTTGTTCAAGTGTTTGAATTGCTGGTTTCAAACTTTCACAATAAGGACAACCAGGTTTTAATACAAATACTAAAACTCTTTCCCTATTTGCATCCATTAAATGATTTGATAAAGATTCCCCCACCATTTGAGGATTTTGTGTAGATGATGTAATGTTGTATACTACCATTTTAATAAAAAAAAAACTTTTTTCTTTTTTTTTTTAATTAATTGATTTATATGAATTAGAAAAAATATAATGAATATATAAATTATATCAACAAAAAATAAATAGATAATACACCTATTAGAAATCAGAATTCAGAATTTTGAAAAAAAAAATATATATAGAAAAAAGATGGATTGGCGAAATTCGTTATTGTTTTTTGAATTTTTGATATTAACTTTTTTATTGGGACTTTATTTTATGACAAATTACAATGTAATCACACCCATTAACGAAGAAAAAGAAAATTTCAATAACATGGACATGGGCATGGACAATACATTTACCGCATGTCCTGATGTGTTGTTGCAAGTAGGAGCCAAATTTTATTTGTACAACAAAGATCAAAAACAAACCCCGGGAATCAATCCGATTATATTTGACAGTTTAGAAGAATATACCAAATTCATCGATTGGCAACGATCCAAAGGAATCAAATGTCCAATCCTCTACGTGCAAAAATCATTCGGCGCCCAGGGCGTTCCTGAATTGAAAATCCGTTCCTCACCGAATGAACCTGATGGAGGTACGCCCCCTGCATTAACAACTGACGATGTCGGAAAAAGAAGATTATTAATTGACGCAACACGTGATGACATGCCATTTAATAAAGATATGTATCCAGGAATTGATCCGTTAAATTTAGATATTGGCAAAATCACCCCAATCGATGATATTGGAAGGGAAAAAGAAACCGAATGGGTATTAAGTGACGACCCAATGGATTCCAATTGGGGTGGTCCCGCATATTCAACCCGCATTGTCGAAACTGATTATTATAGTGACAATTACGTCTACAAAGTGTTTGACAGAAACGCACCTCTCCCTGAAAAAAATAAAAAAGTTTAACCCCGTTTTGGACCTTTTTTTTTTATGCCGTTGTTGTTGGAGGTGTTTGTAAAAATGATAATGAACCCTTTTTTCGACCAAATGGATTCGCTGAATTTGTTGTTGTTGCCTGTACAGGTTGTGATGTCTGTACAGGTTGCGTTGTTTGTGCCTGTACAGGTTGTGATGTCGTTATCATTACAGGTTGTGTTGCCTGTACGGGTTGTGTTACAGTGGTTGCCTGTACGGGTTGTGATGTCGTTGTCATTACAGGTTGTGTTGCCTGTACGGGTTGTGTTGCCTGTACGGGTTGTGTTGCCTGTACGGGTTGTGATGAATTGGTCGAATTACCACTTTGGTTTTGTTTGACATCTTTCAATGCATCTTTTAACTCTTGTTTATCTTCTTCTGATGTTATATTTTGTTTAATAGATTTTAAAAAACTATTTCTCCCGCCAAATTTGAATGGATTATTATTTGCGCCGGGTTTTGAATCGGTAATAGGGATGGGTGTATCATCGAGTTCAATTGTATCAGGGAAACTGTCTAATATTTCTTCAAGAAAATCCACATAATTTTCGCCGAAATTGCCAGCGAGAGTGTTTGATACGGTGGTTATATCGCCGTTTTTCAAATCGGCAAATAAAAGGGGTTCATTCAAATTCATCAGTGGAAAGATAAATGCGTCATTTGTCAATGAATAAATCTCCGGACGACGAACAGGCTCAATATAATTAGACATGAGTCCATTTCCGACAGACATATTCCTATAGGCAGAATTCGTCAGTTCAACTATGAAATTGCAACTTTCAGATACGGCCATGTAGGCGAAAAATATGTTTTTATATGCAGGCACCAAATTATCTTGGACATTGTTGGCGAGTATGAGTCGATTGTCATTATAAACGGTTAATAACGATTGTTGTGTGTCTACAGACAAATTATATACGAAACCATTTTTGAGATCATTAAATGAACTAAGGACTTTATCAATGTTGTCAAGTAGGGAATTATCAAACACAGCAACAATCGTGGATGCGCTTTTATGTGCGGCGATGGACATTGAAATGATTATATTTAAATAATATCGAATATTTTCAACGGTTGTATTAAAACCAGGCATGATGACGCGAGACTCGATATTTTGAGAAGGAGTGTTGGTATATTCATTGTATGCGTCGATTAATTCTTTATCAATGCCGATGAGTTCGCTATTTAAAACATCGGAGATATAGGAACAATAAATGCCGCTGTTTTTGATAATGGTGATGGGGTCTAAAGTATTTAAACTGACTGATTCAATCGCGGAACTATTGACAATATTGGGGAACTCTAATAACACATCGGCGGAAAGATCATTTCCAGAAGAATCATTAACCTGTGTTTCAAATCCCTCGTAGGAGGAAATATATCCCATTTTATTATGGATCCATTCTGAAAAAAACAGAAAGAAAACGATGATGACAATTAAAATGACAATTGACAAATAAATATTTTTTCCAGGGATCAAACTTGAAATGAAAAAATCATTGAATAACATACTTTTTTTTTTAATTTATGAATGAATGATTTATTTTTTTATTAACGAAATTTTTTTTTATTATTATTTCCTCTTCTTATATTTTTTCCCACAAATTATTTCCGTTTTCTTTTACATGCTTCATGAATGAACACGAGTTTAATAATCCCGTAGAGGATAATGATCAATGTGCTGATCGCGATGATATTCTCAATATTTTGGATATTTAGATGGGTTTTGAAGAGATCACTGATGAAACTGGAATTGGTATGGCGTTCCGAGTCGTCCAATGCATTCTCAATCGGGGTTAAAATGCAAAAACCATAACAATACCATAAAAACAAAACAATGGTGTTCAAAATAATAATGGAGGAAATGATGTATACGTTGTTTGTAAAGAAAATGGTAAGTACAAATAAAAAGGCGACAGCATGTAATATTTTTAAGACTATTTTCAAAACAAATGCGGTGGTGGGGTATTCGTCACGTATGGATTTGATGAATTTTTTGGTGGAATAGTCGTGATAATTGCGATTTTGATGGATTTTTCCAGTGAGTCCCAGTTCTTGTACGAAATTGTCTAAATTGAGGTTTCCATTTCCGTGTAATATCACTGGTCGATTTCCGCTACTTGCTAAAACAATTCGGTTTTCTTGAAACGTATAATATTTGGATTCTAATGGTACAGGGTGTTTGTCTTGTGTTCCCGATAATATATCAAAAAAGGAACTAATGATATTTTTGTCAAAATCGATGTTATAAAACAAATTGGAATCGTGATCAAGTAGCAAACATTCTTTACATTTGTTATAATATTTGGTTAATCGGATTTGGTCATCTTCAGCAGGATCGCATTTATTATTATTGTCGTCACACATATTATCAAATAATTCAACCATTTTACCTGCATACCCGATATAACATCCTGAAACGAGTCGATTGAATTCTTCGTGAACGTCTTTGGAATTAATGGGGCCGAAGATTTTTTGCATGATCATGTTATCGCGAGAGGCGGAAAATAAAACTTTCGTTGTATTCAACATTTTATATTTGTTTTCCAATTCTTTCGCACTTCCCAGTACGATACAATCAAATGCATCAGTAAAGAGGACCAATTCCTTTTTGTTTATTTTCATCAAATAATTTTTAATGGCAATCAGTTTTTGAGTAAACCCTTCCCATTTTTCCCCGTAGCCAATGACAACTGTTTCAAAACCATTTTTAGCAGCACTTTCTTGTAACGACAAAAAATATCCGCTATTATGTGTTGCAAATGTAACCAGTTTCATATCTTTATGTTTTCTCTTGTTTAATATTTTTTTTAAAATATTGATATATATATTTATATAATAATTTATATATAATCAATTAAAAAAAAAAGTTTTGTTATTATTATTATAAACAATGTCCATATTTATTATTCGATCATTACACTATTTAAATGAAATATTTTTTAGCTTATATGCATTTGTATCACCTAAAAAATATGATATTTATTTTGCAGTATTCATGTTTTGCATGAGTATTCATTGGGTTTTCCTCAAAGATGAATGTATATTGTCGTATCTTGAAAAGAAATTAATGGATCCCAATTATGAACTTGGTTCAGACCCGAAGAAACATGTTTATCGTGAATATCTTTATCCGGTTGTCGTTTATGCGATAGATTTATTGTATCTTATCAATCTTTACATTGTTTATAACCGTAATGATTCGATATACATAAAATCATTATTGTTAGTATCACTCGTTATCATATTATATTATAGAGCCATTTACAAGCCGCAATAATCATAAATCACCTCCTCCTCCTTCGGTGGTCGTAAGAAGATTTTTATCGTGATAATAACTTCCGGCTGCCATCATGGTATAAGTCATCATTGTCATAAGCCAAATAATAACAATAAATACAAAAATCAAAATCCAATTTAACAATGACATATTTTTTTTTTGATCTAATTTAATTTAATTTAATTTGATTTGATCTGATCTGGAAAAGTTGTTTATTTTTTTTTAATTTAAAAATAGAAAAAAAAAATAAAAATTGGTTTTACGTTACAACAGAGTTTACGTCTGTGTCTGAAAGAATTGTTTTTTTTGCATTTTTGCGTGGAGCTTTTACTAAAATGGGGGGAGGAGGTTTAGGGACACCGAAATAATTATATAATGCGTCTTTATTGCTTTGGCTGATTTTTCTTTTTTTGTCACCGTTTTCAAGGTACAGATCGTCGAGGCAAGTAGGGGAAGATTGCAATGAGGTGATTAAAACGGACAATTTATTGTCGAATTTGTTGGCTACACATTGTGCGGAGGCTGTACTGAATCCAGGTATTTGACACAACATTATTGTGGCGATATTTTCGGGGGTTATATTGTCCTTTTTCACGCGTTTGATAACGTCAACATAATTATTATCGGTTGGTCCCGAGTCCATTGTTGTATCCGGTAAGGATAAACGATAATAAGGTGTTTTGCCTTGTGCCATATTCGACCGTAATTTGTGGGTGAATCGCAAAATCATTTCCGCGGTTTCTTTGACCGATTTGCTGCGTAATACGGAAAATCCTTTGGCGTACAAAATGGAAAACATGGAAGAATAGAGAAGTGTGGTTTCTTGGTCGCTATAACGTTTGCCAGCAACATCTTCAATCAAATAAATAATATTATGACGCGGTAAATGGACGGTACTACCAAGACGTACACTTTGTTCTTCGTATCGTCCATCTTTAATACTCGCTAAAAGATCAACAATCGATTTGCGTTCAATCACCAGAAGTTCTTCTGGAACCATGGTTTGAATGATAATATCCCCTACAGGCAATTGACTACTAATAATATTATGATTTGTTGCCCATGATGATGTTGGATTTGTTGAAACTAAATGGTTGATTTCCTGTAGGAGACTATGTTCACGAATATCAATATTGATTTGTAATTGATCAACCCCACTCATTTTTTTTTAGCAAATTTAAATATATGTTTTATTAACATGTAAAAACATGTATTTATATTGATTTTTATTTTAATTAACGTTGTCTGAGTCCAGGAACAAAGACACCAACCATACCTTTGGTGGTGCTATTGTATCTAGCAACAACGCCGTTCATGGTGAGAATACCTCCGCATGATGTACCGGCCTTCTTGATGTTGCAAAATTGATCGGCAAATGCAATGGAGGTTGTATGTGGTCGACCAATCATGTAAGGGAGACCTCCTTTCTTCATTCCACCACCTTGGTCAGTGTGGACAATTTTTTCTAAAGCTCTAGCTCTTCCGTTAAGTGTTTTGTAAAATGGCATTTTTTTTTGGGGATTGAAAGTTTTTTTTTTATTTTAAGGTTTTTTTTTTAAAAAAAAAATAGAAAATGAAAATTCTGGAAATTTATATTTTACGTGTAGATATTTTTTTTTGTTCATTTTCCAGAAAGCAAAAAGAAGAAGAAGAAGAGGCGGAAAGGAAGAAAAAAAAAGGGAAAAAAAACATGTTAATCCAAAATCAATTGAAAAAAAAAAGACACCAAGAAAATAATTTCTTGTCAAGAGACAACGATGATGATAATGAGACAACGGATAATCTAAACATTACGGATGATGAGCTTGTAGAGCAAACGCATAATCATGATACATTATCTTATTTTAATTTGTTATGTAAAACCAAACAAGATTCGCAATATTTTAGTGTCGAGAGGGAAATGGAGGAACAAGAAGAACAACAAAATAGGAAAGAATTTGAAGGGAAAATCATTTTCAACCCTTACAATATCCAAAACAAACAAATCACGATTGAAGAGGTGCAACAAATATTAACCACCTATGGCGTCCCTGCAAGGGTACATAATATCCATTTATATAGACGTGCATTTATACATCATTCCTACGTGCGACATCCATTGACAGAAAACGAGAAAAACAATATTAAATTGGTAGATATGCCGGAGGGGTGTTTGCCGTTGGCGACGAAATGCAATGAACGATTGGAATTCGTGGGTGACGGTGTGTTGGAATGTGTGACCAAATATTATCTCTACAGGCGTTTCCCTAAAGAGGACGAGGGATTCATGACTGAGAAAAAAATTGCGTTGGTGAAAAATGAGGCAATCGGCAAAATCGCGATGGATATGGGTTTGCACAAATGGTTTATTATATCTAAACATGCCGAATTAATTAATTTGCGCAATAATTTGAAAAAATTGGGATGTTTGTTCGAGGCGTTTTTAGGAGCATTGTTTCTCGATTTCAATAAGATAGATCTAAATGACGATCAAGGATGGTTTTCAAATGTGTTTGTCACAGGTCCGGGATTCCAAATCGCCCAAATGTTTGTTGAAAATGTATTTGAGAAACACGTGAATTGGAACAATTTGTTGCAAAACGACGACAATTATAAAAACATTTTACAAATCATTATTCAAAAAGAATTCAAAGTGACCCCACATTACCTGGAAATGTCATCAGATCCCCTTACAGGCTTCTACATGGGGGTTTATTTATGTATTGGTCAAGAAATTCACCGGGTCAAACACAAATATTTAGATGCGATTCCTCTGCAATCGTTCAAATCATTTGCAGAAATACATGATCATCTCCAAGATCATGGCGGTAAAGTATTTATCTTTTTAGGTCACGGTGTACATAAAAATAAAAAAAAAGCTGAACAAATTGCCTGTAACGAAACACTTAAATTATTAGATGAATTAATGATTCGATCTCGTGAGAGTTCATCTTCAAAAAAACAAAAAACAAGTATTCCGACGATTCTTGAATCAGATTCTTCAACGAATATAAATGCAAATGCAAATGCGAATGCAAATGCAAATGCAAATGTAAATGTAAATGAGGAGGAAGATGAAATTGCGCAATATTTACATTTTAATGATCCAGCATATTAAACATTTGTGATATATAATATAATAAAAAAAAATATAAAATATTTATAAGGAAAGAAAATTAAAAATTAATTTAATTAAGAAGAAAAAAAACATTTAAAAAATATACACAGAACATAGAACATAGAACATAGAACATAGAACATAGAACATTAAAAAAAACAAAGTATGTCAAATGAAATATTTGTATTGGAAAAATTGGGGTTATTAAATCAAGAGAAGCCAGAAGCTAATATGGAAGCAACGTTTGTTTTTGAGAATTTGGATGAATGTCAAAAGCCGGTAGAGTGTTCAGATTTTGATATTGTGATTAAGCCTGTAGAGGATGATAATGAGAAACAGCAAATTCTGAATGAAATTGAAAAAATGAAACACGATTTGTTTGTTAAAGGTCCGTTACAGAAAATTCCCATTGTGGAATTAATTCCAGAACCCGGTTCAGAAAAAGAAAAAGAAGAAGAAGGACAACAAAATCAACAACAACAACCTGTCAAAAAATCACGTAAAATATCACCCGCATCTTTTTTATTTTCGCCAAAAGAAGATCTGGAAAAAGAAGAAAATCTGGAAGAAGAAAAACCCGAATCAGAATTGCCTGTAGACGTGATGTCATTGTCACCACAACAACCAACGGAAGAATCGCCGGTCCCCATTTCTGAGAAACCGATCAATTATCTCCCCAATTTTGAGACGCCATTCATGATGAAAGACGACACTGAATTATTGTCGAAATTGCCAACTAAACAAAAGAAAATCCAGGTTCCATCGTCTCCTTATTACATGCAAAATCGCCAATTGTTCATCGACAAAATCAACAAAATCATGGAACCTTTTGCGGCTGAATACCGTACTTCCGTCGCGGAAGTATCATGTGATGCAGACAAAACCGGTGAAGAATTTTCATTACTCACCCACCAGCGGCTTGTACGCGAATATCTCAATATATATTCTCCCTACAGGGGTTTATTATTATATCACGGGATGGGGTCAGGTAAAACGTGTAGTTCAATCGCCATTGCCGAGGGTATGAAATCGAACAAACAAATCATTGTGATGACGAAAGCGTCATTGGAATCCAATTTTTATAGCGAAATGCAGAAATGTGGGGATGACCTGTACAAGAAACATCAATGGTGGAAATTCGTCGATACAACGATCGCACCTCATTCGTCCCAATTGCCTAAAATAGCCGAGGCCCTGAATATTTCCCAACAATACATCCAAGAACAAGGCGGTGTTTGGTTGGCAGATTCCCAACACGACGGTTCGAATTACGACGAATTAGACACCGACCCCAAAATCCATCTCCAAAAGAAAAAACAATTGGACACGCAAATTGACAACATGATCAAAGCAAAATATATGCACATCAATATTGATGGATTGCGTAACGATGCCTATAGGAAAATGTCATCAGACGGCCGTGTCAATATATTCGACAACAAGGTGATCATCATTGATGAGGCGCACAATTTGGCCAGCATGATTTCCAATAAAATGAGTCAAAAGGGGTCGTTGTCCCTAAAATTGTATAATGCATTAATGTCCGCCGAAAATTGTAAAATCGTGTGTTTATCTGGAACACCCATGATCAATCATCCGAATGAAGTCGCCATTTTATTTAATATATTGCGCGGATATATTAAAACATGGACATTACCCCTACAGGAAGCCCCCAATGTGATTGCACAACAACAACAACATCAGGAAACACATTTAACGGTTGAAAAAGTCACCAGTGTTTTGTCTAAAAAGGGACTTATCCCATTTGATTGGGTTGAATTGGACTCTACAGGCAAACACCTCGTCATTACCCGCAATCCTTTTGGTTTTATCAATGTAACCGATCAGTCATTACGCAAAATGTTTCCAGCCGGTAGAGGAACATCTGGAGAAGGAGAAGAAGAAGAAGAAGAACAAACAACAGTCGAATATAAAGACATTAAACCATCCCCAGTACATACAACACGCGGGAAAACATTACGTGCACGTAAAGAAGGTGGAAAAAGAAATATTCGTAAAACACATAAAAATGTGATGGGCGGGTTGTCAAAAAGTATCAATACGGGGGAAGTCGGATATGAGTCTGCCTATAGGGGTATGATATTGAATGAAATGGGACAAATTGACGATCGTCAATTTATTGAATTGGTTGTGAACGCTCTAGAAGAGGCAGGAATATTGGTAAATATTGGAGGGATCATGTTGGATTATTATACTTGTTTGCCTGACCGTGTTCGCAAATTCGAATCACAATTTTTTCAAAACGGGAAATTGAAAAATGTCGAATCTTTTATCCATCGCATTTTAGGTCTCGTATCCTATTTCCGAAGCGTCCAAGAAGATTTATTACCTGAATTTCATTACGTTTCATCACAAATCACCGCAAGTTATAAAAGCATCGGTGGTGACCAAATCCAAGATTTAGATAATCAAAAAGAAGAAATTGATATTGTTGATGAAAATGAAATTAATGAAAATACTTTTCCAGAAGATGAAAATCAAATTGATGAAAATTCTCTGGAAAACAAAAATATAAAAAATACTTTTCCAGAAGATGAAAATGAAATCGATGAAAACAAAAATGAAAATACTTTACCGGAAGAAGAAGAAGAAAATCAAATGGAAGAAAATGTCAAAATGGAATCATCGTCATCGCCATATCATTTATATGAAGTGTTGGTGGATATGAGTGAATATCAATTTGCCCTTTACGAGAAATCACGTAAGGAAGAACGTACTGATAAAAAGGAGTCGAAAAACCGTTTTGAAGGAATAGAAAAGGTGAATGGGAGTTATAGAGTTTTTTCGAGGGCGATTTGTAATTTTGCAATGCCACCCTTTATTGAACGTCCCCAAAAAGCTCAAAAACACGGATTCGATGCAACACTACCATCCACAAATATATTACCCCTACAGGCAACACAATATGGAGGTGAAGAGAAAGAATACCCTGTACAAGAAGAACAAGTTGTACAAGAACAAGAACCTGTGGAGGAACAAGTTGTACAAGAAGAAGAACAAGAACCTGTGGAGGAAGAGCCAGTAGAAGAGGAACAAGTTGTACAAGAAGAAGAACAAGAACCTGTGGAGGAAGAGCCTGTAGAGGAACAAGTTGTACAAGAAGAAGAACAAGAACCTGTGGATGAAGAGCCTGTAGAGGAACAAGTTGTACAAGAAGAAGAGCCTGTTGAGGAAGAGCCTGTTGAGGAAGAACCAGTGGAGGAGGAACAAGATGATGAAAATGGATACGACGGGTTATCGGCGGAGCAAAGGTTGGAGGAAAATCAGGATGCGCAATATGAGGCGGACGATATTTATCGTGAAAAACGTAAAGATAAATCATTGGATGAAGGTGGCCTGTACAAGCAACATTTACAAGAAACCATTGTGAAATTGAAACAACAGAGTGCGAATGTATTTACGCGTGACAAATTGGCGACCTATTCGCCCAAATTTTTGAAAGTATTGGAATTGTTGGATGAAAAGGATGAAAAGGGTATTGCTCAAGACGACAGACGCGGGTTGCATTTGATATACAGTCAATTTAGGACATTGGAAGGTATTGGTATATTGCGTATGGTATTAGAACAAAACGGGTACCGTGAATTGTTGGTGGAACAAGAACGTTCGGGTGAGTGGAAAATCAAAGGGATTGACGACCCCGAATTCATGCAATATCCGCATTTCATGGTTTACCTTCCAGGGAACGACGAAAAAACGAAAATCGCCCGTGAATATTTGCGTCTAATTTACAATTCCGAATGGCACAATTTGCCCATTTCATTGCGTGACCAATTGGAAAACAAATTCACCAATAATCATTTCGGTGAAGTTGTCAAAATAATGATGATAACCGCAGCAGGTGCGGAGGGGATTAACCTTAAAAACACGCGATTCGTACACATTATTGAACCTTATTGGCATCCAACCCGTACAGAACAGATTATTGCGAGGGCGAGACGTATTTGTTCGCATGCGAGTTTGCCAGTAGAGTATAGAAATGTGAGGGCGTATATTTACATGTCGAAAATTCCGGAAACAATTTTGCGGTTGCCAATATCGAAGGATGTGAGGGAGAAAGATGTGTCAAAACGTGATCCTCTACAGGCATTTACGAGCGATCAAACCCTGTACGAGATATCGCAAATGAAGGGGGAAATCATTAACCAAATTTTGGATGTGATAAAGAGTGCATCTATTGATTGTCAAGTGTTCAACAAAGATCCGGCGTCGGGGTATAAATGTTATAATTTGACTGGTGCGATGAGTAATTCATTCCTGCTTGCCCCCAATTTGTCGGAAATCGGCGAAAATAAACAAAAAGAAGTTGTTGTTACCGAAGGAGACAGAGATATAGGAGAAGGAGAAAAACAAGAGGAAGAGGAGGAAAAAAGGGAGTTGAAGCCTGTAGAGGAAAATTTGGTGTCTTATGACATTCCGTTGAATCAGAAAACAAAGGTATTATTTGACAATTATAATGCGAAAAAAGATGAAATGGTGCGTGAGTCAGGGTTGGATTTACCGCCAATACAAATGGGTGGTAAATTAAAAGTGTATTACGACAAAATAAATCATTTGATGTATGACAAGGGGGTTGCAAGTAGGAAGAAATATATTCCGTTGGCTAAATTTGAAAATAAACAGTTTTATAATCCGAATTAGTCTAGTCTAGTTTAGTTTAGTGTAAATAAAAAAATAAAATTAAAATGGGGATATTATTTTTTTTTAATTTTATTTGGTAATGGTGATGAGTTGTTCAATGGTAGATTCAATATTTTCGAGATTGCGTTTCATCTCACGTATTTGTGATTGTAATAATATAAGTGTTGGATTAGATGCTGTTGTGGACGATGATGAGATGAAATTGGCGTCGATTTTTTTGAGGGAAGGGGGGTGATCGGGATTATAAGTTTTGGTTTCATTTGGTCCCCAGGAAATGGAAGAAACGGATAAAATGTCATCAGCTGGTAGGGTTTCATTATCAAGAAATTTGATTTTAGTAATACCGCCGTTGTTAGCAAGATTGTAATCGGGGTTTCGTTCTTTCATTTTTTGTTCAATAATGAAATTGAGGTTTTCAATGGGTTTATCTTGCTCAACGACGAATCCTTTGTCGGTGAAATCGATCATTGGTGGTATGGGGCGTGAATGTAAACTATTGAATTCTGATTGTTTTTGGGCAAGTACGGAATTGAATTCATTTTGTCGGGTTTGTGCAATATCTTCTTTGCGATAATTGGGGTTTACTTTATGTTGTTGTAGGTATTTGAGTTCGGTGTGTAAATTTTGTATAAATGCTTTATTCATGTTAATCAATTGATTGTGATACATATTTTTATTGGTGAAAATGTGGTGAATGCAACTTCGAATGAATGTGTCCTGTAGGAGATGGATTTGTCCATTGGACGATTCGGCGACAACTTGTAAACACATGTCAATGTTTTTTGGAGATAAAAAAGGGTGATTGTTTTCCATAAAGATGAAAATCTACTTTTCCAGATCGATGTTTTAAGAAAGTAGAAAAATATTTTTTGTTTTATGAAAGTTTTATTCTGGAAAAGTAAATTCTGGAAAAGTAAATTTATTTAATTAATTTTATTTTTTAAGAATATTCCAGAAAGATTTTTGTATTTTTTTTTATTTATCTTTTTACACCTTTTGTAATTCAAAATTCAAAAAACGTTAAAAACAAAACAATAATATACAAAGTAATCGTTATCTTCCTTTTTTTTTAGTTGTTTGATTGTGATGTATTGAGTAGAATATAATTAATACGTGGGTATATTTTCAAAAATGGAAGATTATATCCCCTCATAGTTGCAAAATAACTATCCCCTTTTTTCATCTCAATAAATTTCCTGTTGGTAATTTCATTTGATCCTAAATCAAGTTCAAATTTCTGAGGTTCATTACTGTCTGGTGGAGTGACAATAGACACGTAATACTTTTTATCAAGATTAGAATAATATTTATTTTCTATTTGGACATCTTTATAATCTGGCATAGCATATCCAACATACCCAATATAAAAACTAAGGGAACAAATAACAGCGGTTTTACCGATTAGAACGAAATCAATTGTTTTATTATTAATTATTTTGCTAATCATCTTAAAATAAATATGAATGTATAAAATTGAATATTAATTTCGAATGTTTTTAATGGAAAACCAAATTTTATTCAATTCTATTTTAGAAAGTTCTGGAAGGATGAAAAGAAGAATTGTGTGTTTTATTTTAAATTTGATGTTTTTTTCGAATTGAAGGTTCGGGGTATAAATAATTTAATTGAGAATAACAAAAGAAGAAGAAATGGGAAGAAGAGGAAAAAGATCTCGATCGGATGAAATCCAAAAAGAGAATGAAAAAGTGTTGCTTGTAGGGGGGAATGAAGAAGAGGATATCAATGAAGAAGAGGATATCCTCCCCAAAATTGAAATGTATGCAAATGCGGGTTATTGTATTACGAACACAACAACCACCGACACATCAAATGATATTTTCATTGCGATCCCCTCCTATAAACGCCAAAGCACGATTTCACAGAAAACATTGAAATATTTGTACAATGCGGGTTTCCCCATGGAAAGAGTGACCATATTTGTCGCAAACGAAGAAGAGAGATTTATTTATTATTTGTCCATTAGTACACATCTCTACGGGCGAATCTTGATAGGAGGTCAAAATATAACACAGCAAAGGAATTTGATAGCCATAGCATATCCCCCAGGTACAAAATTAGTGGTGATCGACGACGATATTGATTCGGTAAGCATCATGATAAATTCTAGGTCATTATATCGCCTACAGGAAAATCTCGAACGGTTGTTTGTGACATTGTTTAAAATAGCGTATAATTATTATGGATCTTACATTTGGGGGGTGTATCCTGTAGCGAATGCATATTTCATGAATAAATCGGTGTCAACAACATTGAAATTTCTGACGGGGAGAATGTATGGAATTGTGTGTCGCGGATTCGACCCCGATTTGGTTTTATCGGAAAAATACATCAGTTGTAAAGAAGATTTCGAACAATCCTTGTTGTACTTTATCAAAGACAAAAAAATATGTAGATTTAATTATTTATGTTGTAATACGTTGCCTGTAGGGGAAAGATCATTTGGGGGTTTAGGCGACATCGCAACCCGCGCTAGATTACACAAACAAGCATCTGATTTCCTACTTGCAAAATATCCACAATTTTTTAAAATCAATCCTAGCAAAAGGGGTCGTCCAGGAGAAGTTGAAGTAAAACTTGATGAAAATGCAGAGCCTTGTGCAAAGACAGGCTCTTCTGTCGAGCCTTGTGTAAAGGCAGGCTCTGCCGCCGAGCCTTGTGTAAAGGCAGGCTCTGCCACCGAGCCTTGTGCAAAGGCAGTTGTATGTTAGATTTTAGACTTTAGATTTCAAAAATATTATTGTTTTTTGTTTTATTTTAACCGTGTGTAAAAATAAAAATTTTGAAAATGAAAAAAAAATAGTGTTTAACATATTTCAACGGTTATATTATCATTATCATTATCATTATGATTATCATTATTATTATCATATTCATATTCAATGAGTCTTACCGTGACACCTTTATAAGATTTAATATTTTTATAGGAGATATCGGTGAGCATGCGGTATAAATATCGGTAGTCTTTATCAATTTGTTTAATGTACCATTTTCCGGAATTGCCTTTTCTACAATAAATATTGCATCCATGTTTAATACAAAAATCCAAAATGTCTCCTTCAGAAAAGTGTTCGGATTTAACAGCGAAATTATATTGGTTTCCGCAATAAATATCCGCATTTGTGAATGTTTGGATAGATTGAAATCGTAACAAATTTTTCATTTTTTTTTCAACGGTAAAAAAAAGTTGTTGGGATATTATAATCTGGATACTGCTGGAAAAATCATATTTTTTTACAAAAAAAAATAGGAAAATAAAAAAAAAATGAAAATAATAGAAAAAAATAAGGACGCAAATACGGGAATAACAACGTATATAATAGCCAAAATAATTCCAGACAATAAAATATCATCCTACAGGGGAAAATTCGTTAAATCACGGCAAATTGATACTATTATTGATCACGACGCGGATGTTTATTTTCTAAGGAACGACAAAGAAAGGAACGACGAAGAAAGGAACGACGAAGAAAGGAACGAAGGTGAAGAAAAATGTTTATTATTATCTTTTCGTAAAAAGGTGTTATCGAAGGAAAATATTGATGCATTTTCACACAATGTGGAAATAGTTGCTAAAAAAAAGACGCGTAATCGAGCAGTAACATCAGGTGATAGTTCTTATCATTTGGACAAAAACAAAGACGTGCAAACAAACATTTTTGGTTACATGGATTCATGGACGCCGGGTCAAAAACATTTATTCAAACGTCAGGGTTTAACTGCGAGGGAGTATCCTGTAGGGGTGCGTAAAACATGGTTTAATACGAATTATCCGGATCGGTTTGCTAAAACGATGCCGTTGATTCGCGAAATCAATAAAATGTATCAAACATTGGTTCCGGACAAATATAGGAAACAACATAAAAAGGCGTTAGAGACTCCTTTTCATTTGCGTGGGACGGCATTTACAACGGTGACGACGAATTTGAATTACCAGACGGCGATTCATAAAGACCGGGGGGATGACGACGAAGGGTTTGGCAATTTGACGGTGATTGAAAGAGGACGGTACGAAGGAGGGGAAACCTGTTTTCCGCAATTTGGAATAGGGGTGGATGTGCGAGAAGGTGATGTGTTGTTTATGGACAGTCACCAATGGCATGGGAATTTAGCAATTAAGAAAAAAGGTAAAGACGCAGAGAGATTGTCGATTGTTTGTTATTTGCGGACGAAAATATGGGAATTGACGAAAGGTAAAACGCGGAAATATTATGAAACACATAATCGCAGAGTACATTATCTCCTACATGCAATTGGCAATCGGGTCAAGGGAACACGTAAAATTCGTTATAACAAACAAAAAATGAATTAAAATTACACCATTGAAGATTTAAAACCGCACTTTTTGGAAAAATAAAAATTAACAAAGTTTAAGGCATTTATGTTTTATTATTTATTGGTGGAATTTGAATTACGTTATTATTAAACTCTTCTGTTTTATGTGTAATAAAACTTTGATTACATTGTAAGCATTTATGTTTTTTTGCACCAATTGGACTTACTATGTGAACCTTTAAATTTCTAATATTACAGCTTTTACAATAAGGACACTCCATTTGTTTATAAAATATAAATATAATTTATATTTATATTGTTTATATTTATATTGTTTATATTTATATTGTTTATATTTATATTGTTTATAATACACATAATATTATTAAATTGAAACTATAAAAAAAAGGTGCGGTTTTAAATCTTCAATGGTGTAAATTAAATTAAATTAAATTAAGGGGTAGAGAAGAAAGATCCGCGCATGTAGAACATGAGATCATCAGGGATACGGTCTTTGATGAATTCTTCGGGGGTCATTTCGGGGTGTTTTAACATCATAATAATCATGAACAAGGAATACATGCCGCATTCGGTGTTGGTTTTTTGGTGTTCACGATTATTAACCACGAGTCGAAGGGGGATTTCTAGGTTTTGTGCCTGTAGGGAAATGCGTTTGATGAATATGTCGATTTCGCGTGGCATTGGGTTATTTGCACTGTCAAAATAGAAAATGTATTTAGCAGAGGTGTTGATGAAGAGGGAAACCCAATGGGATCCGCCTTTGTCGTGTGGGTCGAGATTGAAAATGATGCCGATGCGGCGTTTGCCTTTGGTTAATAGGAATTGGAGATTGAAATTGCAGAGTTCATTCCAGACACATGTGTTTCCGGACAGGCGTTTATCGAAATCAATGGGGGATGGTCCCATGAAATCGAAATCAGTGTATGTTTTTTCGTAATTTTGCATGACTGCACTGAGATCGGCATCGCTCAACCAAATATTGGTGTCGCTATTGGCAATGTCGTCACTGATGTTGTCGATACCGATTCCACCCCATTCTTTTGGTTGGTCGGGACTGATATAAGTGAGGTATTTGGCGGGGAGTCCTTGTTTAATAAAGGATTGTTTGAGCCAACATGATTCGGATTTGCACGATTTCGCCATGGCGGTTTTGAGATGTTCCCATACCTCACGCGGGGATTTAGCTTCGATTTTGTTGGTTGGATGTCGTTCATTCCATAAATCGCGTAATTTATTGAGTGCTTCTTCGGAGAAACAAGAGAAGCCGAGTTGTGTTTCACCATCTGGTTTAGGTGCACATTGCATTTTATATTCGGGGTCTTTAATGTCGAATTTTTCGATAATTTTATCGGGGACCGAATTAGGAATATCAATACGTTCTTCCTTTTTCAAATCGCTGCTACTACCTCCACCAATTAAACGAGGGTGGTGACGTCGGGTTATTTTATTATATTTATTTTTGTTTTTGTCCTTGTGGTGACGAAACTTTTTAGTTGTCATTTTATTCGTTTAATAAAAAAAATAAAAAATATAAAATGGAGATGATGTTACTGGAAAATAAAGATTTGTTTTAAAAACGAGATAATGTTTTATTTTTATGTGATATATTTTTTTTTGTTTCTGCCGCTACTGCTACCGTTGTGACCAGTAGGGGAAAAATAATGTTTCTGGAAATAGGGATGAATGGGTAATTGGAAGTGTTTTTCACTCGTGTCAGGGGGTTTTTCGCATTCGAAATAAACAAATGGATTAACTAAATCCGAATGATCGTCCACGACGTATTCGCAAATGATGGGCTCATTTGAATCATCGAACCGGGAGCGGGAAGCCTGTAGGGATAATTCTAATTGATGAATGAATTTATCGTAATATTCGATGAGATGATCGGGGACGGGTTCTAAATGCATAAGGTATCGATGTAATTGGCAATAAACAGATGTCTTTTCAACAATATTTCCTCTACAGGCAGAACACACAATGGTACCATTGTTTTCATTACATTGACATATTTGTCGAATGATTGGATTATTATTTGTTTTTGCTTTGTATTTATGGAATTTGCTAGTATTCATAAAACTTCCGAGAGTGAGTTCAAAAACGTCTTTGTCGGTGAATCGATTGACGTGTTCAAATTTGTCGACGTAATCTAATTGTTCTTTTTCTTCGATAGTTCTTTCCTCCAAGACAGATAGTTCATCTTCCATCTCTTCTTCTTTTCCATCTCTTTCTTGAGTTTCTCTACTAATATGACTATTGCTATATCTAATCCGGTCGTTTTTAAACATTTTTTATACATAAAAAAAAATGATGGAAAAGATTTTTTTTGTTGATTGATTGATTGATTGGTTTTAATTTAATTTAATTTAATTTAAAAGACGACAGACAAATGTTTTTTAAATTATATTTTATTTTTATTTTTATTTTTATTTTTTGCATAATACAATGTGGCGTAAAACACTAACGGAATGAAATGGTTTGATTCAATCTGGATTGTCGGGAGTCATTATTGAACAATTGGTTTCCTTTACTGGCGGTTTGACTGGTGAACAATTCGGATTTTTCAAACAATCCGGGATGGGGTTGGACGATGGATAAATCAGTTGTAATGATGGTATTGTATAAATCTGAAGAAGAAGAAGGCACGTAGGAGGATTGTTCAGATTTTTGGAGGGCATAGACTTGGTTGCGTAAAACGGTTTCAACATCGACATTACTGGCAAAAGTGGTCCATGGTCCTTGTGCTTGTGAAGGGAGGAAATGGGTTTTGGGGTCGTACATGACGCCCGAATAAATTTTGGTGGGTGCTAATGCGGAATAACGTTGGTCAACGGTACCAAACTTAACATAGCGTGTCTCTACAGGTCTAGCACCGAACTGGTATTCAACTTTTGCGTTTGTATGTAGTCGTTGATTATATCGTTCATTCAATTCTTCTGTGCGTTCATATTGTCCGAATATAACATTATCAGGGTTTTGTAAAATGGACATTTTTTTTTTGATTTGATTTCTATTTATTTAATATTATAAATTTAAATTTATTATAATGTTTTTGGAAAATTTTTATTTTGTATTATAATATTAAATATTTTTTTAATTTATTTTATATTTTTTTGAATTGTGGTAATATGATTAGTTGGAATTTTGTGAAGAAGAGTTATTTTTATTTAGTGGCGTTGTCATATTTGTTATATTTTATAACATTATTTGGAGTAATGAAAGTGAATCCCGCATATTTATTGGAGATGAATACATTTTTGAAATATTATGTATGTACACTATTGATAGTACGATTTAATCCGTTGCAAGTAGGGGTGACATTTGACAGATCAGATCAATTGTTGGTTTTTTCGTCGGCGATATTTTTATTATCAACAACGGGTCTAAATACATACATGCATAGCATATTATCAAAAACGAAATCGAAATCGGATTCGGAACCAGAATCAATAGAAAAAAATACGTTTTAGCGATGTTTTTTGGTTTTGCGTAATGAAGAAGTTTTAGGTCGGAAAAGGGGATAAGATTTGACAGAATCCTTATCAGAAGATACACTATTTACATCATTATCATCAAATAGTTCGTCGTCGTTGTCGTCATCATCGTCGTTATCGGATTCAGAAGAAGAAGAAGAAGAAGATTCGATTGATTTGGTAACAGATGGTTTTGATTGGATGAATTTTTGTAAGTAAATCATGATGCCTTTAGTGATGATTAAATTCATGTCATTTAATGAGGAAGAGGAGGAGGAGGTGGTGGGTGAAGGGGTATATGGAGCGAAGGATTTGCCTGTAGAGGTGAAATATTGTTGGACGATGTGGCGATAAGTGGGTAGACGGGTTGCAAGACGGAATCGGATGTCTTGTAAATGTAAAGTGCGTTTGTATGGTTTAACTTTAATATAAACAACGTTGGAACTGACCATTTGATTGTGTTTCATGTCATCAACAAAAAAGATACGTGTATCGGGTGGGAGTTTTGCGCATTCGACGAGATCGGATACGCATTTGTGTTTGTGTTTGCGTCGGAGTTCAATGCGATTACCATTTTTGTCGCAGAATCCGGCGACGACATCGTCGAAAAGAGGTGGTTTATTGGATTGTAATTTATAATCAAAATAAAAACGAATGTAATTAAGCCATTTATCTTTGGATCCGGTATTATTGGTATAAATAAGTACTTTTTGTATGATGTTTTTCGATTTTTGTTCAAGCAAGTAGCGGAGAACATCAATGATACCAGGTCGTAAATATTCGGGGAAAATATCGAGAGTGAGGAAGAAGTCGATCATGTTATGATGGCCCCATTTTACAGAACGTAAAATATGATTGGTGAGGGAATCCCAAATTAAAGAGAATTGACTAAAATATCCAAGTGTTTCATCCAGGTCGAAAACAACGACATGTGGTTGTTGCAATTTCTTTTTTATCATAGTTGTTTTATGCGATTATGTATATTATTTTATTTTTCAAACTTTATTGTTGTTGTTGCTGTTGTACCCTTTTTTTTTGTAATTCGTTGTATTTGGTGTTACTTATTCATAAACAAACTGATTGATTGAAGAAACACAAAAAAATAAATAGACACACAGACAGACAAAAAAAATGGGAATATATATTTAAAAAAAAAAGGAGATGGAAAGTATTATTATAATATAAAAGGAAAATAAAAGAAAAGTGTAGCGGTGCCAATTTTTTTTTGTGAAAAAAAAACAAGAAAAAAAAGGAGGAAAAAAAAATGCCGATTGCATTAACAAAACAGGATTATAAAAAAATTCTGGAATATTATAATGTTGAAATACCGAGGAATTTAGCGGAAATGAAGGAAAAGGCATCAAAAATAATGGCGACAAAATTGTGTAAATGTATTAAAAAGGTTGAGAAAACATCATCCCCTACAGGCACGAATGCAATCGCTATTTGCAATAAATCCATTTTTACAAGGCGCAATTTACGTCATTCGACGTTTCAATGTCGTCGTGATGGTCCGAAATTTTTGGATCTTAAGAAGAAGAAGCGATTTAATTTGAAATTGGCGAAAACCCGTAGGAAAATATCATTTTTGTAAATAATCGTTGATAGTTAATATATTTTTTTCACTGGTTGTGCATTTCATGAAAAAAATATTTTCGTCGATTTTGGCGAGGAATGTTAAGGGGGCTCTTTTGGTGAACAATACTAAATTGACGCAAGTAAGGAGTTGACTAATTTTGATGCCTGTACAGACACCTCCAGATTTAAGAGACGGTCGGGTTGTAATGGTGTTTAATGGGATGTAGCGGATAAACCTTCCATTGATGAATTCGTCGATTTCTTCGATAAAATGGTAATCTGCCAATTTTTCCATTAATTCAGGCAGGTGATGTTCATTGACACCATATTGTCGCAGAATCTGGCGTGTTTGGTCATGTAATGATTTCATTGATAAATTTTCCAGGTTTTTCGTCCATCCTTGTAGGAAGGCATCTTCTGAACCTTCTGAATCTGATTTTTCTTCTTCTTCTTCTTTTTCTGGTGACTGTATGGTGGTATTTTCAATATCATCCATTGTAATATTTAGCGAAGCCATGATTTGTTGGATCAGTAATTGTTGTTTGTCATTTTCTTTTTGTTTTTTTTTAGGAGGCATTTTTTTTTTCCAGAAGGGCTGGAAAAATCGGTGTTTTAATTTAATTTAATTTTAGTATTTTTTTTTAATTTTTCTAATTAAATTAAATGAAATGAAATGAAATGAAATTAAAATGGGTTGAGTTTACCAAGGTCCGAAGAAGTTGGCGGCGACGGGTTCAGATGCCCCTGGAAGATTTGCTCCTACAAGGGGATTGCTTGGGCCAGCGTACATTTGGCTGGTATCGAGTCGTGGTTGTCTTTGAGCTGGGTCACCCATATTTTGGAAATGGTCCATTTGTGGAGGGACATGCATAACGGATGCACCGGCGCCTGGTCCGGCAAGAGGTTGTGAAACGCGGACGTTGTTATTACCGCCGCCATTTTTCTTTTTGTCGTCTTTAGCGCTGGAATTGCCGGTCCAGAGATCATAAACGCGATCAGTTAAAATGTTGATTTTCATGCCTAATTTGGTTTGGATGCTCATGAGGATAACGAGGAATCCAATGATGACGTTGACTAAATTAAAGGAGTCGTAACGGATGCGGCTATAAGTAGGGACGAACGTGATAATGCGATGAATGAAAATAATGCCGACAAAAATCATGAGTAATTGTAAAAGGATTTCAGCTAAAATTTCGACGGAACCTTTATCAGGGTCGGCTTCAGGAATGAAACGTTGTATGGATTTGTTTAACATGACGACGGGGATGATTGCCAAAAAACTATATTGAATAACATTTAGAATTTCCGCTTTAGAATCTTCATCAAAATTGAACACGTGATTAATAAATCCACTGCCACCGCCTGTAGAGGAAGATTTTTGCATGGATGTCATGGTTGCAGTCAAATCGGACATTTTTTTTCAGGGATTTTTTTCGGGATTTTTTTTAAAATTTATTTTATATTTAATTTAAATTACACAATATAATAAATAATAGATATAATTTTTTTTTGTTATTCCATCATTTTTTTAGGTGACCCCTTATTATCTTCTTCTGTTTGTCGTCATCGTTCGTTAAAATAAAAAACTATTCTTTGTTTTGAAATACAATATAAAGAAAATCTAATAATTTTACCTTTACAGGCATATACCCCTTAATTTAAAACCAATAAATCATTAAAAAAATATATATATAAATCAAACAAAAAAATGAACGGTAATACAGCAGCAAGAGCAAGAAGAGCAGGTGGAGCAACATTACCTGCATCATCAGTAAGTCAAGGACCAACGAATCGTGCATTACCTGTAAGGCAACAACAATCTTCGTCTTCACCTTTGCAACCACAAACAAGTACTGATTTTAATTTAGCACAAATGACCCCGCAACAAGCATTGTTGTTTATGGCGTCGAAAATTGCGTCTTTGGAAAAGAAAGTAAATGAATTAACAATGAATACAGGTTTATCATCACCATCGCAATCATCATTATCGGTTGTAAATGGGTCATCTGAAGAAGAGATGAATGAAATGAAAGAGCGATTTAATGGATTAGTGGAAATTCAAGAAGGGATGGATTCAAAAGTCCAGTTTTTACAAGAGTCAATTATGTTTTTACAAAAATATACAATGGAAGTAAATAAGGAATTATTTGATCAAGTTGTCAAATCCAAATACACTGATTATAATACTGAAACAACAAACGATTTAGATATGAATTCAGAAGTTTTTCCTTATTTAGAAGAAAAATAATTGAGTAAGTAAGGTGTAATGTAATAAAAAAATATAATTTAAGAAAGAAAGAAAGACAAAAAATAGGGAAAAAAAAGATTTTTTTTTTTAAAAAAAAGGGGTGATAACTTGAAGAAAAAAATGGAAAAACATGAAGAAAAATTTGAACAAATAGTGGGAAATGCATCCCAACAAATGACAACCAAAAATAAATCGATGGGATTGTTTAAATCAAAAAGTGCACATAAATTAGAACAGGCGGAAAAGAATTATTTATCGATTTATTATCAGAATGAATGTGATTATGGAGGAGGGGTAACGATTGATGTAAATTATTTAATGTACAAGATCTTTTATTTAGACGAAATGAAAACGACGATATATTTTAATTATTCGATATTTAAGCAATTTGCCTGTAGGGAATCATATCCAGTGATAGCTGCCCATTTTTTCACATTGTTGGATGAAGTTGTTTCCCTACATGGCCAATATAAAATGGAAATTGATTTGAAATCGTTGACAATATCTGCGGTGGAACGTCATTTGGATTTTGTCAAAAAGTATTTTAATCCAACAGTGATGTTGAAATATCAACACAAATTAGAGTATGCGCGAATACATAATCCGCCAAGTATGATTCAAAATATGTTGACGTTGTTGGGGCCATTAATACCGACGGATACTCGTCGTAAAATTGTGGTTGTTTAGTAGAAAAAACAAAACAAATACAAAGAGAAGAGAAGAGAAGAGAAGAAAAGATAAAACAAAACAAAACAAAAAAAAACAAAAAGAGTTAAAAAGAAAGGAAAGGAAAGGAAAGGAAAAAAAATGTTATTAAAAATAGAAGATCCAATTAAGTGTGAGCAATTTATATCCATATTTGAACATCTCCGAACATTTTCGCAATATTTGAATATTCAATTGAATGAGACGCAATTTTACATACAAGGGATGGATTCATCACATGCGGCGATGTTTGAAGTGTTGTTGCATTCGTCATGGTTTTCCGCATTTGAACGATCAACTGGGGACGCATCATTGATTGGTGTGTGTACAGGGATTTTTTTCAAAATTCTAAATACAAGGGAAAAACATCAAACGATTCAAATTGAATTCAAAGGGGATTGTGATAAAATAAATATATCGTTTTTTGGAGGTGAGAAGAACAATGAATATACGAAACATTTTGAAATGCCGTTGGTGGACGTGAATTCGGAATTATTTGAAATACCGGAGATTGAATATCAGGCGGACATGGGTTTTTTAACAAAATCGTTTGCGTCGTTGGTTGACCAATTGGCGTTGTTTGGGGATACCATTTCGATACGTGCGAATGAAGAAATTGTCCAAATCCAGTCATTTGGAATAGAAGGGAAAATGTCGGTGGATATTCCAATGGACGATTTAGCCGAATTTGCAATAGCAGAAGGTCAAGAGTTGCAATTGTCCTACGGGATCCGTTATTTGCATCACATGTCGTTATTCCATAAATTGTCAAAAAATATAATGTTGCATGTAAGTGAAGAATTTCCAATGAAAGTTTATTATGAAATTGCCAACACAAATAATGTGTCATCCTACTTGCAATTTTACTTGGCGCCAAAAATATCAAATGATGAAGATTAAAAATGACTGCTTATTCATAATTCGTATTTTGTATTCATGTGTGTATAAATGCGTATTTTTTTTATTTAAACAAAAATTAATTAAAAAAAATTATTTTTTCGAAAAAAAAAAAGCAAGTAAGGGATAAAACAAAACAAAACAAAACAAAAAAAGAGAAAATGCAGATATTAGCGATTGTATTTATATTTGCGGTGGTGCTGTTTTTTTATTTGCATTTGTATTTTCATTTGAAAACGTCGAATGATTTAGAGATTTACGAAATAACGCAACCGACGAAAGACAAATTGGAGGAAATATGTGATTTGAGACAGCCCGTTTTATTTGATTTTGAGGGGGATAAAACATTAATGAATACGGTCCAATTGGATTCATTGGTGTCCACATTTGGGGCATTTGACGTGAATGTGAAAGAAGAAACCGAAACAGTAGTGCCATTAAAATTGAATACGGTATTGCCATTATTACAAGATCCGTCAAAACGGTATTTATCGGAAAACAATTGGGATTTCATAGATGAAACGGGGTTGAAAAAGCAATTCCGGTTTAATGAGACGTTGGTAAAACCCCCATTCACCGTCCAATCAGATTATGACATCCTACTGGCATCGGAGAACGTGTCCACACCTTTACGGTACGAATTAAATTACCGCACTTATTTTTTAGTGACACAGGGCGAAATCACGATTAAATTGGCACCACCATCCAGTACACGCTATTTATTTTCAGAACCCAATTATGAAGAATTTGTGTTTGAGAGTCCAGTGAATATTTGGTCTGTACAGGATAAATACAAGGGGGAAGTGGAAAAAGTGAATTGTTTAGAATTTACAATGCGCGCAGGGCAAATTGTATTTATTCCTGCATATTGGTGGTATAGTATACGATTCAATATGACCAATTCATTGGTTGCTTCATTTAGATACAAAACCATGATGAATACAATGGCAATCATACCTTCCTACGTGATGCATGTATTACAAATTAATAATGTTATACATAAAGTGGCAAAACATTATGATAATGTGATTATTCGAAAACCAGACGAAGATACACCGAAACAAAAGGCGAAAGAAGAAGAAAAAGAAAAAGAAAAAGAAGAAAAAAAGGTGATAAAACCATTTTCGATGTTGGATTCGTTAGATTAAATTAAATTAAATGAGTCGGGAGGATTCGGCGACGCGGGCGGTATATTTGCGTTCTTGTTCAGGTAAAAAGCTGCAAATGCCGAGAGTGAATGAGATTTCTTTGGTACCAAAATCGACGGGAAGTCCATTGTGGTATCTGAAATAAAATTTGAGTTTCTGGATTCGCTCGTAGGGAAGATTACCTCCAGAATAATGGACATTATGATCACTGAGTACGTAATGATAATTTCCGGCTTGATTGACATAGATTTTGGCAAAGGCGCTATCAACGGTTCCTACTTGTTGTTGTTGTTGTTGAGAGGAGGGGTGGGGCTTGTAGGGGACTAATTCATCTAAAGAGTTATATTTATCGAGTTCCATATAAAATACTTTATTGGGTTGGAGGTTGATTTTGCTGGATGGTTCGAGGACGTATCCATCGGTTTCGATCCAGACGGAGCCGTCGGTTGTTCCAGGTAGGATATATCCATAGATTCCTTCTACAGGCGAAGAATTGTAGATGTTTGTTTTATCGTGGAACCCCAAGAAATAAGGCAATCCCCATTGTGTATAATTGTTATATATAGTGTCGTCGTTTTCATCTGGTTTTATTGTGCAATTGATGGAGAAAGTGTCTTTGGTGTTTCCGAAGACGAGGGAGTCGGTGACGGAATTGTAGGTGACACGAAAACGGGAATAGACAGGGGGGTCATTAAAAGAAACATTTGAATTGCGAAGGCGTTGGGTGACGGCGATGTTCATTTTGGTTTGTAATTCGGCGGCGATTTGGTCAGGAGTGTAATTACCTGATGCGATTTGAACCTGTAGGGGTGTATTATGTGTGTTTCTTAAGACATGGAAAAATCCGTCCCAATAATAAGAAGAATTAGGTGGATTGACGTGAAAGTAGAGGGTGGTGTTTTGGTAAGAATTGGTGAAAACGGGGTAGGTGACTGGGAAAGACCAATCGACCAGGACGATGGATTGGACATTTTTGATGGGGGCCGGTAGGGTGATTTCAAAATGATTGCTATTTGGCCATTTAGAAATATTGCGGTCTTCCGAATGAATGGTGATATTTTTTCTTATCACTTGAAATGTGTTTTGACTTGGTGTAATGTGTTGCATATTTATTTTTTTTTCAACTTTTTTTTTAAAATTTATTTATTTATTACGTTGGGTTGATTTGATTTGATTTCGATTTATTATGTATATAATATAATAATAATATAGTTATATAAAAATTATTTTTTTTTAATTTCTTTTTTTTTGTTGGAAAAGGGTTGTATTAAAAAAAAAATGAGTACAGGAACAGGAACAGGAACAAAAAATGATATAGGAGAGGCTGAAGAAAAGATATTTTCGTTACAAGGTTGTATTGATTATTTTTTGAAAACAGGTCAAAACACATGGGCAGTTGTGATCGGAAAGATGGATTTAACAGATCCATTAATATTGTTGTGTTTGTTATTGATTACTGCGATTTCATTTATTTATATACCGAGATCGGGGCAAACGGTATATGTGACGGTGGTGTCACTTGCGTTAATTTATTTATTTGTTTCAATGAAAAAGGGATGGGAAAAGCAAATTGAAATAGTGTGGAATGCGATGATACTTCCGATGGGGTTATATGCGGTCGTTGCCATATTAATGTGTTATTTTTACATCCGTTATATGTCGCGAATAAATAGTGGGGATGTTCCGGAAAATTTCAAATATTATGCGGAAATGACGGCGGGGATGAGTATAGCGATAATGGTATTTTTCATGTTGATTACCATGTTGGTGAATTTTGAAATAGAAGAGAAATCGAAGGGGGGTGTTGGATTTACGGCGTTATATCAAGTTCTTAAATTTATCTTTTTGACGGCAAATTATTTTTTGATAGGGGTTTGTTTGTTGAATGTGAGTTTTATAAATAACAGTTTACAGAATTTAACAGATGGTTAGGGACCATTTAATGCCGGCAGAAGTGGGTGTTTCCCAAATATCGCAAATGGTGAAAACATATTGTTCTCCATGTTCTGACAAGGAATTTGTGTCTATAGGCATCCATGTTTTGGTTTCTTTGGTGGAATATTTCATTTTTAAATATTTGTCGTGGATCATTTCATCAATAAACCGAACGAAATGTTTGATATCAATGGTATTACTATCCAGTTGCCAGTAGAGACAACTTAATTGGACAAATGATGTGGAATAAACAATTTGATACCAATCATTTACTGGTTCATTTGTTTGAGTGTTGAAAAAGGGGTATTCGGATTCGGACATGCCTAATTCGAGATCATAATATTTAGGTTTAATAAAGAAACAATTGGGGTCTAATTGATTTTTTGGATCTAATGCAATATAAAAAGATGGATGAGGCAATGATTCTGTTAACGACATTGTTTATTTTTTTTCCCCTTTTTCTTATGTGTTTAGTGACTTTTTGTTTTTTTTTGTTTTTTTTTGAAAAAGAAAAAAAGGGATATAAAAAAAAATGAATGTAAATAATTTTAAATTCATTTTTTTCAAGATTTCCAGACCAGATTGTCAGAATTCCAGAATTCCAGAATTCAAAAAGAAGAAGAAGAAAAAGTTAATTGAAAAAAAAAGGAAAAAGGAAAAAGGAAAAATGTATAATAACAATAGTAACGTGGCATCAGCGGGTGGTGAAATAACAACACAAAAACGTAAATTTTACGAGACAACATTTTTGGAATATACGGAGGCGGCGAAGAAACGTGTCAATTTGCACGCGAAGGTGACATCCCTGTACGAGACACATTTTCCAAAGACGTTGTCGGCAATGAGGAATTTGATATTTTATGGTCCATGTGGGTCAGGTAAATATACGCAATCCTTACTGGCAATACAGAAATATAGTCCGAGCAATTTGAAATATGAAAAGAAGTTGGTGATTCAAATGGACGACAAACAGTATTCGATGAAAATATCGGATGTGCACTATGAGATCGACATGTCATTATTGGGTTGTAATCCGAAATTGACATGGCACGAAATTTATTCGCAGATCATCGATATCATTTGTGCGAAACAAGAAAAGGTGGGAATTATATTGTGTAAGAATTTCCATGAAATACATAGTGAATTGTTGGATAATTTTTATTCCTACATGCAAAATATATCTCACCACTACATTCACGTGACGTTTCTATTGTTGACTGAAGAATTTGGTTTTATTCCGGAAAATATAGTGGAACGTTGTGGGTTGATACATGTAGAGGCAATACAATCGGTGGAGGTGATGGCAGAATCGTTTTTAGCGCGGAAGCGTAAAGAAGCAATAGGAATTCCCACCAGAACAACAGAAGAGAAAGAGAAAATCAAAAAGGAAGTTGGGGACATACACGCAGCGTATCCAACCGAGAATTTGAAATTTGTATATTCGGTATTTGCTGAATCGAAAAAGGGTCAAGATCAAGGCCAAGGCCAAGGCGAAGACCAGGAACAAGAAAATAAATGTGACGAACAGTCCATATCGACACTGATGCATAAAATATGCGATAAAATCGTGGATAATATATCCTCTACAGGCAACCCTGATTTAAATCAAATACGCGAAAATTTGTATGACTTGTTGACATTTAATTTGAATATTTATCATTGTGTTTGGTATATAATACAAAAGGTATTTAGCAAGTACGAGACAAAATTATCGGTACGGGATACGAGTGAAATTTTGATACAGACGTATAATTTTTTGAAATATTATAATAATAATTATCGTCCGATTTATCATCTGGAAAATTATGTTGTCACTTTGATAATTCAACTTAAAAAGAAATAAATTGTGTTTTTTCCAGACAGAAACGAAGAAAAAGAAAAAGAAAAAGAAAAAGAAAAAGAAAGAAAAAGAGGAAAAAAATGAAAAAAGTGGAAACAATAAATGATGCGTTTAATATATTGATGTTGCCTTATTCACCATGTTATACCCTACAGGAAATCAAGAAGCAATATCATTATATGTGTTTGCAATATCATCCGGATAAGAATCCGACAATTGGGACGGAGACGTTTGTGAATATTCAGATGGCGTTTGAATATATTAATGAGAATTACATGTTTTCGAAAGGGAAAGGTGAAGAAAAAGAGAATGGAAAAAAGGATAATGGAAAAGAAAAGGGCGAAAAGAAGAAGGAGACGTATCAGGAGATGTTATTGTCGTTTATTAACTCATTTGCGGATATTGGATCAACGTCGGCCTGTAGGGTGATATTGCAGATGATGAGTCGCAAAATGACGTCGAACATATTGGAAAATGTGGGGAAACATACGTGTATATTTATTTACAGGTTTTTGAGTCAATATAAGACGGTGTTATGGATTAGTGATGATGTGTTGAGTGAAATGAAGAAGATAATTCAGGATAAAATGTGGGGGGATGGGATTGTGTTGTTGAATCCGACGATTGACGACATGTTGGATCACAATATCTATCGATTGGAATATCAAGAGGTGGAATATTTTGTTCCTTTGTGGTATGAGACGCATGTATTTGATATAGTGGGTCAAAACAAGGGGAATGAATTGGTTGTGAAATGTATTCCGAATTTGCCGGAAAATGTTAAAATTGACATGTATCAAAATATATTGGTGGATTTAGAATACAATATGACGGATATAATGGGTTTGTCCGAAATAACATTTACGTTGGGGACACATGTGTATAGTATGCCTGTAGAGGTATTGAAGATAAAGAGGTGTCAGACGTTTACAATTCGCGGGAAGGGGATTATACGAGAAGAATGTTGGTTGGAAAACGAAGATCCACGTAAATCAGATATTATCGTCAAACTTAAATTGATATTGGTATAAAATACATGTTGGTTTTTGTTTTTTTTTTTAAGTTAAGTTAAAATTCAAATTTAAGTTAAGTTAAAAAATACATTATTATAAACGAGTAAATATATTTGATTTTGATTTGATTTGATTTGATTTGATGATTTATTTAGCTGGAGCGGCGGCAGGTTTGCGAATGATTTTCTTGACAATCTTTTTAGGTTCTTCTTCAACAGGAGCAGCGGCAACAGGAACAGGAACAGGGGTTGGTTCCACTTTTTGAATTTTGAAAATGGTTTCTTCGTTATGAACGGCAACATTTTCGCGTTTGACAGATGGTTTATCTTCATCGCATTCGTCGTCACTATCGTTAATGAGGTGGGAACTTTGAATACCGGTGATTTGTTCTTCCATGATATCATCAAGAACATCATCAGGAATCATTTTGCGATCCATGTTGGATTTGACGGCATTGTCTAAAGTGATTAAACAGCGTCCAGATAAATTGAGGATGGCTTTTGGTTTGACGACGGCTTGCTTTAATTTCCAAGTGACACCGAAATTACTTCCGACGAAATAGAGACCACCGCATTGCAAGACGCAATAAACAGAAGTTCCTTTAGGGATTAAATCGACAGGGGTGACATCTGGGTTGGATTCGTTAGGATAGAGACGGTTACCATCAGGGTCATAAATTTCGGAGGAGAAATGGCCTTCCCACATAGGGACTTTGACTTTCAAACTTGGGGGATAATTGTAATCGTATTCGCCAGTGTTCTTGTCTTTACGATATTTTAACATTGGATACCATTTGTCATTAATCAGTTCATCCGAAACTTCCTTCTTATTGAACCAATCTTTGCAATGAAGACGAGCATCAGCCTTGATTTTAGCTTCAAATCCTTTGAGGTTCTCCAAAAAGCGATCAGTTTCAGGAGAAGCATAATCACCGGATGGGAAAACAAGATTCATTTCGTATTTTTCATTGCTTTTACCGGTTTCCTTATCAACGAAATCAGCAACCCCCCAAGTAAGCATGCACGGAGTTTCCAAGTAGAGGGAACGATTTGCAAGGGAATTCAAAATAACCACCGATTTACCTCCTTGTTTGTTTTGTTTTGGAGCCATATATTTAATATTGGTTGGGTTAAAAGCACTTCCTTTCATAATTAAATTATTGGAGGTAGCAGTAGTAGCAGTAGTAGCAGCAACAGAAGACATCTTTTTTTTTCGTTTGTTTTTGTTTTAATGAATTAAGAATTTTTAATTTATTATGAAATTGATTATAAAAAAGAAAACAAATTTTTTTTAAATCATATTTTTTTTTTAATCGAGAAGGTTCGATAAAAAAATATCATGTGAGAAATAGAATAAGAACAAAATAGAACAGAACAGAACCAGAAGATTCTTTAAAAAAAAAAATAAAATATAAAACGATGTCGAATATAAATCAAGAAGGGGAAATAGAAGACGACAGCGAAATAATAATGATTGAAAATATGATTCATCCATCGACCAATAATATAATATTTCCATATACGCAACAAGATGAAAATCTCATCCAAAATAAAAAGTCGCGAAAAAAGAAAAAAGATGCGATCAAAGATGTAGAGACAGATGTAGAAACGGGTGGGGGTGGTAAAAAACGTCAAAAAAAGTTGCCACATGCGAAAAATGTATTGGCGAAAAATGAAATACCGACATGTAAGGATTTCAAGTGGTTAGAGAAATACAATTGGCAAACGACCCGATTGAAAGAAATAGCGAAACATTATCATTTGAAAATATCGGGAAACAAGGAGGAATTGACACGTCGTATTTACGACTATTTATGTAGACAATTTGTGGTATTATGGATACAATCCCACACAAGAGGATTCCTCTACAGGCAACATAAATCGATGTATAAATACGCGGTAAAAATTCAAGCGTGTATTCGTCGCTATTTAGTGTATTTGTTTATTTCCAAAATGGGTCCAGCAAGTAAGGGAAATACAATTGGGAATTGTAATAATTCAACGGATTTTATGACCATGGATCCCTTAGAAGAAATAAAGTTTCCATTTGTATATTCCTTACGTGACAATGATGGGTTTATATACGGGTTTGATATAAGATCATTGATTCAATTAATCGAGTCAAAATCGGAATCCGGATATATAACTCGACGATATTATTTGAAAGGAAACGACGGAAAAGGAAAAGGAAACGGAAACGATGAGAAGAAAAATGGTTTGGAAATACAAAATCCGTTTAATCGAAAAATAATACCGAATATGGATTTGCATGTAAGGAATATATCATTTATATATACAATGTCGTTTTTGTGGCACATTCCAATATTGATTGAAGGGACATCTGATTATGACAATTACATGAAATTTGGTCAAGGACCTGGTTCGGGATCTGATGATTCTATATCTGCATCTGCATCTGCAAATTATAATTTATTGGTTGGACCTTTAAATGAGAGGCAAGTAAGGGATGTGTCTGAGTCGGTGGTGAGACAATATGCATGTGAAATATTTATGAAAATGGATAATTTAGGTAATTACACCAATATGTCGTGGTACTTGGGATTGACGATTTCAGGGTTGACGAAATGGTATACAATATTGAAAACCGCGTGGTATAATCGTGCGGGAATATCAGAACAATATAGGAACGAATTGTGTTTGGTTCATCGTGAAGCTTTTATGGAAGTTCATCATTTTATTGTTGATCATTCAGAATTGTTGACGATTTATGCGATTCAAATGATTTTTTTGCGTTTGATCAATCGACTAGTATTTACAAATAATGATGTTGAATGTCAAAAAATGTGTGTAAATTATGTTTTAGGGGCGTTAACTTTAGTGAATCCACAAACGGCTAGGGATATTCCATGGTTGTTTGAATATTTTGCGGTCATGTTTACAACCCGATAACCTTTTTTTCTCATTTTTTACAATTTTTATTTTATTGTATTATTTTATATATATAATCAACACCTCAAAAAATTTAAATTTTAAATTAAATTAAAAATCTCATTAAAAAAAAAATGTTTAAAGAATTATTTTCGAAAATTGGATGTATAGGATGGGTTGTCATCGCATGTATTATCACATTAATTGTATCTGAAAATTTACGTGTAATTGAAAGTTTTGCAATTGCCGTTACTGGTATGCGTGGTCCAGAAGGTCCACAAGGTCCAATTGGTCCACAAGGACCACAGGGGCCACAAGGAACACCTGGTGAAAAGGGATCTGATGGTCCAGCAGGACCTGCCGGACCTGCTGGACCAAAAGGTGAAATGGGTCCAAGTGGACCACAAGGACCAGCTGGTTTAACCCCAAAAATTTATTATTCTCCAGATGGAGTTAGTGCACCAGTTGAAGTTAAATTACCATCTACTTCTCCAGAACCATTTTCACTTATGAGCGGATTATTTTCCATCTAAAAACTATAAACAAAAAAAAACAAAAAACACAAAAATTAAATTAAATTAAAAATTAACATTTTTTTTCGTTAAATTTTAATTGAAAATAAAAAGAAAGAGTCTGGAAAAAATGCAAATATTTAAGAAATTAGGTGGATGGGGAATATTATCCCTACTTGTATTTTGTATTATGATTGTTTATGCAAATAGGGATAAAAAAGAAGGATTTGAGTCAAAAAGACAAAGAAGGAAAAATAAAAGAAGAGAAATAATAAGGGAAGCAAGAGCGAAAAATCCAAATATTACTCGGGAAGAACTACAAGCAATTGTCTCGGAAGAAATGAAAAAACAAAAATGGTGAGAAGAAAGTTTCGTTTATTTACCGTGATCATGTTTGATATAAAATTGGGTTTTGATTGCAGGATAGCCATGGATTTGATCATCGGGGAGAGTATAAGGAATTAACCCTGTTTTCCAAGCCACGTAGGGGAAACTAATTTGATCTTGTGTGGTGTAACGCATAATTTGGAAAGACCAATGATCAAGGAATTGTTTGACGTCTGGGTCTTTATTTAGAAAAGCAACAAAACAAGTGAGCCAAACGCCGTAATATGGTCTGGGTGTTATTTTTTGACAGAAAAAGTCGTCGAATCCGTCTGCTAGATATTCATAATATTGTTCATCGACGTTTTGATAAGGTTGGTGTTGTCCATGCCAATAATGATTGGTGTATCGAATCGTATGGGATCCTTCAACTTCGCCGCGTAATAATCCTTCTCTGTCATGTATCCAGCCGATGATTTTTTTGTCGTTAATATTATTTAAAACATATTCGCTGGTATGTTCGTCAGTGATTTCGATAGTACCATCGAGCCAGACAACGACATCGTAATCTTTTAATCGGGGTATACACTGAAAAGATGTTTTATAATATTTTGCAATATTGAATGTGTGTTTGTTATTGCAAAGTGAATTCCTGTAGGAGCCATTATCTTGGGGGTTGGGATTTAACACATGGTAAGGAGTTGTATCAATTGTCCATCCGTTGGGAATAATGTTGACATTTTCAGTGAAACAAATGAAATCAGCGGGGACGGATTGTGGAGCGTATTGTTTACAGGAGAATTCGTAATTGCCGAAAATGGCGGTAATATAACAAATGCGTGGTTGTTGTTGAGACATTTTCTTGTTTCTTGTTTCTTGTTTCTTGTATTTTATGAGAGAAGTGATGAATTATGTTTAAGTTTTATTTTTTTTCCAACACCACGACCACAAACTAATCTAATCTAAATATTTCTCCTACAGGCTGACAGAGAATCAAGTAGGAGGAATAAATATATTTCTTAATATATATATAAAATACAATAAAACATTCTTTTTAATATATATATATATATTTTTTTAAAAAATAGATAGTATATATTATGTCCTACAGGCCTGAATCCAAAAAAAAATTACAAGATGCGTTAAAATCATTAAAATTTCTTTTGAAAAAAAATGAGGCGGATTACAATTATAAATATTGGAAAGATCCTGCGTGGGAAAATAAAGGTGAATTGAATACATGGGACGTTTCAAATATTACAGACATGGAAGGATTATTCAGCAATTTTACAAATTTTAATGAACCAATTGATAAGTGGGATGTTAGTAATGTGACAAATATGAAAGGACTTTTTTTTATGTGTAAAAATTTTAATCAACCACTAAATAATTGGGGATCAAAAGTAGTCAATGTAAAAAATATGGAAAGTATGTTTTTTGGTTGTGAATCTTTCAATCAACCGCTTGATAAATGGGATGTAAAAAATGTGATGAATATGGGTGGAATGTTCATGTTTTGTACAAAATTCAATCAATCACTAAAAAATTGGGTCATTCATAATGGAACTGACACATCAGATATGTTTACAGGAACGCAAATGGATTCTGCAAATATGCCACAACAATCAGACAGAGATAATACGTCGGTTGAACCTCTTTCTCCTCAAACTCAAGTAGATCTTCCTTTAACTCAAGTAGATGAAAATTGCGATACATGTCTAAAAGAAGCCATTCAAACATATAATGAATGTAAGAAATCTAAACAAGCAGGAGGACATAAAAAATCAAAGAAAAAAGGCAAAAAAACGAGAACAAGAACAAGAACAAGAAAAATGCGTAATAAAAAAACACGTAAAGAACGTTTATAATGTCATTTGAATAATATAGATTTATTTATATACAAAAATATAAAAAAAAAAGATTATGCAATTAAAATTTCAATGGTGTAACATCATCTGGTTTTTTCCCATTACAAACAACTGCGGCAATCGTTACAGCCGGAATAAGAATTCCAGCCATAACAAAAGAAAGTGTAATAACAAGAGGAACAGCAACAATGTTATTAAGAATAGTTCCAACTTTTTTAATCATCTTTTTTTTTCCTTTTCCTTTTCCTTTTCCTTTTCCTTTTCCTTTTTTTTTGAACGAATAAATAATTAAAATAAATGAAAAGGAAAAAAATGCATTGTCTGGAAAAAACATAATTTTTTTTCCAAACAATAACAAATCAAGAACGTTCTAGAAAAACATGTGGAATTTAACCCTTTTAGATTTAGCCTGTAGGAGGAATCTGGATTTTTGAAACATTTTATTCATTTTTATTTTTTTATTTTTAGAAATTCATTCTGGAAATTTTGTTTTTAATTTTAATTTTCCAGAATGAATTTCCAGAATGATAAAACATATTTCTTTTTTAGACAAAAGAGAAAAGACAAAAGAGAAAAGACAAAATTGAAAAACAGAAAAAGAAAAAGAAAGAGAAAAAAAAATGACATTTCTGATAAATTATATTCCGAAAAATGCGTTTGTGAAAATAGCCAAACCATTTTCGTTACGTGTGTTCGATGCAAAACAACATGTCCGTCCGCGATTGAATCCACCTCCAATATTTGTTAAATATTTGGATGAAACAATTTTGAAAGACAATATTGATTTCTATATAAAAATGCATGTATATGAAGATATGTGTTTCAAAAATTATACAGAGGAATGCAAAATAGAATCAAAAATAAAGATATATTTGTCAAACAAAAAGGAGAGTTCGGTCGGCACTCCTTTAGAGAAGAAGAAGAAAGATGGTGAAGCGACAGAAGAGGAATGTTTGTATGTCGACGAGAAAATTGAGATGCAAGTGGCGAAGAATATGGAACTCCAAATACAATATTCCCTACAGGTAACCAACGATGAGGGAATATTGAATTATGATTATGAAAAAATAGTCATGGATCCGTTTAATGACAATCTCAATTTCGATAGTCGATTAAAACGTCTCCGCAATTATTGCGCGAAAATACACTAAAGAGTTATATTAAGTTAATGTTGCCTGTACATGAGTAAATCCAAAAGAATAATTCATGGGGACAGCAACACGGAAATATATATTAAATAAATCACTCGATTGCACATTTAGTGATGGAATCAAACAATACATTGTGAAAATTCCACCACTAAATGTATTTACATTTGCAGCGTCTTTTCCACCGAGAGGACCGTTTGCACTATAATTGGATTGATTATAATAATTGCCTGTAGAGAGAGCGTTGGTTAATAAATTACAATCCATCCACACGGTATTTTTATGTGCCGAATCAAATGAATTCACCGCATTCGCGTCTTCAATACGGTAATATGTGTAAAAAGGGTATCCACTTCCAACCGTGACCGGTGTACTATTGGCGCTATCAACCGTCTCTGTGATACCATGTATGCGGAATACCAATTTTGTATAATTGGAAGCGTAAACTGCGGCGCGCCAACAAAAGGTGGCGAATCGAAATGTACCGGAACCGTTGGATATGGTGCTGTAATTAAGCGTATTAAGACTCGACGAATTATACCTGTAGGAGGTGTAATCAATATATCCGTTTGTGTTGGAACCTTTGGACCGTATTTGGCCATTAAATACTTGTAATTCTTCGTTATAACTGGCGTTCGTCAAGTCCCATGTATGACTATATTGGGTATTTGCCAAAATAGTTCCGTTGATAGGGGGAAGTCTGGCGGGTGTGTTTCCAGAACTAATACCGGAATAAATACGATAACCAGTGACATAAGAATATCCAGATCCGAACGATGGCTTTGTTGCAGGATTATATGACGCGTTTGTGATTAAATTGTAGGAAGGAATATCATAAATGGCGTTGATTGTACTGGCAGACGACGATGCAGAATTGCCCAAAACATTGTATACCGTACATGACGTACTGAACGATTTTGCAAAAGACGCGTTGGTGGTTTGGATTGCTGGGGATCCAGTGTTGGTGATGGTGACCGAATTGTTGAGGGTCGTATTGCTGTTGCCTAAACTTCCAGCACTGACATTGGAAAGGGTGGTTTCGTTTGCGCCAGTAGAATACGATAAAATACGGCTGGCATTGTAGAAGTAATATCCGAGATTGGTTGCGACGGTGGTTGCGTTTAATGTAGTTGTTCCGTACAAGATCCAGACGCCGGAAATTTGGTATGCGTTGGTTGAATTGAGGGTGGTGGTGTAACTAGTAACAGTGGGGTTGCCTGTAGTGGTATTATCATAATAAAAGCTGTATGTGGTGGTGCTGGTGGATCCGGAGGTTTGTGCTTGGCTGAACGTAATGGTGGTGCGATTTGGACTGGCGACAAAAACACCGGATTTAATGGCCATGTTGGTGGAGGTTTGCAAGTAGAAGCCTTGATAAGCGGGTGCGCTGCCCGAATAACTGTCGGTTGGGGTGGATGGAGTGATGGTGATGTATGACGTGTTTGCGGCGGAAGGGGTGGATTGGCCAAATCCCCCATAAGAAACGGAAGTTCCAGCGTCGACGGTGGATCCCCCGCGACTAACGGAGGCACTGACGGAAAGTAAGCCTGTAGAGGATGATGCGCGGTTGGAGGTGACGTGGATGGGTGCACCGACGGAGCCACTGGTCCATGGTGTGGTGGGGGTGGTCAAGAAGACGTTACCGACGGACGCACCAGCGGAATCCCCAGATGAATTCGCTCCTACAAGCTTAACTGTGTAAGTGGACGGGCCGCCGGAAAAACTGATGGAACCGAAAGAGGCGGTTGGATTGATATTGGTGGTTGACAAATAACTGGTGAGAGAAAGAGCGCCATAAGCAGTATTGGTGGAGTTATTTTGTGCTTGGGATTGGAAAACATAAGAACAATCGGGGAATAAATTGGCGACGCCCTGGGTATTTGATCCGCCAGTAATGACGTGACTTGGATCGACGATTGCACCACCATATCTACGGGCAGAACCAGTAGGGGAAGAATAAATGAATTTATAATTTTGGATGTTGAAGCCGGAAATGGGATTGGACGAGTCGGCTTGTGATGGTGCGGATGAACTGATGGAGAGGGAAATGGGGGATGAAGAATTGGATTGTCCGCCGAAAGTGGGTGCGCCGGGTGCAGAGGGGACGCCCGCGGCGATGAAAATATCGATGTTAACGGAAGATTTATTGTTGGTTAAATTGTAATTGGAATACCAAGCAGTAATGTAGTTGTTACTGGCATCCCCGATTAAACTGGCGAAATTGGAGTTGTAATAAACATAACAATAGCGAAGAACACCTGCTGGATCTTGTGGGAATTGGAGATATTGGTAGCCTGTACCGGAATTAATATTTGTTAATACCAATCCAGTGATATAATTCAAACTTTCAGTGCGTCCATTATATCGTATGGCGTTGGAATTGGAATCGTTGGTTAAAATGGCTTGATTTGAAAGGATGGATGCGTTGATGTTACCGGCCCAAGTGCAAGAGAAGGAATTGATGAGGGGCAAGTAGAGGTTGAATGCGCCGACATTGATTTGTGTGGGGTATGTCCAAGGGATATAAATGTAACGAGAGGTGGAGGCGGTGGTACCGAATTCGATGGCGGGTGGTGGATCGACAATATACATTTGGAAATCGATACTGCTTCCTCCTCCGCTGCCGCCTGTTCCGGGGGCGCCTTTTTCGCCTTTTTCGCCTCTACTTGCAGCAGGACCTGCGGGTCCGGTGGGTCCGACGATGCCGGGTTCTCCAGTAGGGCCCATTTCACCAGTGTATCCAGTTTCACCGGTTTGACCCGTTTCACCGGTTTGACCAGTTTCACCAGTTTGGCCAGTTTCGCCGGTTAATCCAGTTTGGCCAGTTTCGCCGGTTAATCCGGTGACACCGGTATAACCGATATGTCCAGTGTAACCGGTCCATCCGGTCCAACCTGTATATCCAGTATCTCCTACAGGCCCGGTGTCACCTTTGTCGCCTTTCTCGCCTCGATCTCCTTTTCCACCTTGAGGACCCGTATCTCCGATATATCCTGGTGGACCGATAGGTCCACGTAATCCATCTATACCTTGATCACCTTGTTGACCTTTGATACCGGGGTCGCCTTGTATTCCAGGGGGTCCAATATCACCGACATTACCTTTAATACCTAGTTCGCCTTTTTCTCCTTTGATACCTGGGTCACCCGGAATACCTTGTTCGCCTTTTTCACCGATTGGACCGCGTGGGCCAATATCTCCAACATATCCTTTATCTCCGACAAATCCTTGATCGCCTTTCATACCAACTTCACCGATGTCTCCTTTATCACCTTTTTCTCCAGTATATCCAGTATAACCAGTAGATCCGATTTCTCCAGTATATCCGGTTTCGCCGGTTGCACCAGTTGGACCTGTTTCTCCAGTATAACCAGTTGTGCCTGTATGACCGGTTTCACCAGTTTGTCCCGTAAAACCAGTTTCTCCTGTGAAACCTGTAGGGCCGGTTTCTCCGGTTTGTCCCGTAAAACCAGTTTCTCCTGTGAAACCTGTAGGACCGGTTTCTCCGGTTTGTCCCGTAAAACCAGTTTCTCCTGTGAAACCTGTTGGACCGGTTTCTCCGGTTTCACCTGTTTCGCCAGTAGGACCTGTTTCGCCTGTTTCGCCGGTTTCACCTGTGTAACCAGTTTCGCCTGTAGGACCAGTTTCGCCTGTAGGACCAGTTTCGCCAGTAGGACCCGTTTGACCGGTTTCACCTGTTTGTCCCGTTTCTCCAGTTTGACCAGTGTAACCCGTTTCACCAGTTTCGCCAGTAGGACCAGTGAAACCTGTTTCACCAGTTGGACCAGTTTGACCGGTTTCTCCGGTTTCACCAGTTGAACCAGTTTCACCGGTAGGACCAGTGTATCCAGTTTCGCCTGTGTAACCAGTTTCGCCAGTTTCACCCGTATGACCCGTTTCGCCAGTAGGACCTGTTTCGCCGGTTTCGCCGGTTGGACCAGTAGGACCCGTTTCGCCTGTTTGTCCAGTTTCTCCAGTTTGACCGGTTTCACCTGTTTGTCCAGTTTCTCCAGTTTGACCGGTTTCACCTGTTTGGCCAGTTTCACCAGTTGAACCAGTTTCACCGGTAGGACCGGTGTATCCAGTTTCGCCAGTAGGACCTGTTTCGCCTGTTTCGCCTGTAGGGCCAGTGTATCCAGTTTCTCCGGTTGAGCCAGTTTCTCCAGTGAAACCGGTTTCACCTGTGTGACCTGTTTCACCTGTTTGTCCAGTTTCACCCGTTTCGCCAGTTGGTCCAGTTGCACCTGTTTCTCCCGTAGGGCCAGTTTCGCCAGTGTAACCTGTGAAACCGGTTTCACCTGTGTGACCCGTTTCACCTGTTTCACCGGTAGGACCGGTTTCGCCGGTTTCTCCAGTTGGACCGGTTTCTCCAGTAAAACCTGTTTCACCGGTTTCACCGGTTTCGCCGGTGTAACCTGTTTCTCCGGTGTAACCTGTTTCTCCTGTCTCACCAGTTGGACCTGTGAAACCCGTTTCTCCGGTTGAACCCGTTTCACCCGTTGGACCTGTTTCACCGGTTTCACCGGTTGTTCCAGTGAAACCCGTTTCGCCGGTTTGACCAGTTTGACCTGTGCAACCAGTTTCTCCAGTTTCGCCAGTTGGACCGGTTTCTCCTGTAGGGCCATCAATTCCATCCAAATTCACATTGTAAATGTCCGCATTATTTATGAATTCATCCACATCCGGAATAATATTGGTGATTGCGCCAACCGTTAATACATTATACACTTGTGACAAAACAATCCCCTCAAAACGTTTCCCTACAGGATTCGATTGAGCGGTAACTATCACGGAATTTCCAGGTATATAAGTTAAATCAGTATGAATCAATGTCAAGGAAACAGACCCACCATGTTGAAGGGTTGGTAAAGTGTCAGATTCCGACGTTTGGGAATTGAAATGATCACCTCGTGGACCGGTCATGCCAGTAGGGCCAGTGTATCCAGTTTCACCTCGGGGTCCATCAATTCCATCTAAATTGACATTATAAATGGCGGGTGTTTGACCGTCAAAAGTTCCCCGAACATTGACAATATCTGTGAGAGTCAATTGATTTTCTAAGGTTAATGACAACACGGTTGCTTCGAATCGGGAATGATAATCGAGTGCATTTACAACAACAACCGAATTGCCGGGCAAGTAGGTGCAATCTTTATCTTTTAACGTAAGTGTGATGGGTAATATTTGTCCCTCTACAGGATCTAACACAATCTGGTTTAAGGTTGCAGTATTGAATTTATCGCCCCGTGGACCAGTGTGTCCCTTTTCACCCTTTTGTCCAGTTGGACCGGTTGGACCTGTTTCACCTGTTTGGCCAGTTTCACCTGTCTCGCCTGTTTGACCGGTTTGACCTGTTTCGCCAGTTGAACCAGTTTGACCCGTTTCGCCTGTTTCACCGGTTTGACCTGTGAAACCGGTTGGACCCGTTTCTCCTGTCTCGCCTGTTGGACCTGTTTGGCCAGTTTCTCCAGTGCAACCAGTTTCTCCTGTTTCGCCTGTTTCACCGGTTGGACCCGTTTCTCCTGTATAACCGGTTTCACCTGTATAACCAGTAGGACCTGTTTCTCCTGTTGTACCCGTTTCTCCGGTTGGACCGGTTTCTCCAGTTGGTCCGGTTTCTCCTGTATAACCGGTTTCACCAGTTGGACCAGTATAGCCGGTTTCACCTGTAGGGCCTGTTTCACCGGTTTGACCAGTTTCACCGGTTTCTCCTGTTTCGCCAGTAGGACCGGTTTCTCCTGTTTCACCAGTTTGACCGGTAGGACCGGTTTCTCCTGTTTCGCCAGTAGGACCAGTTTCTCCTGTTTCGCCAGTTTCACCAGTTTCAC
>JACCDX010170476.1_pt1 | contig 56018 bp, 45 predicted proteins | sample 7449681 | NCBI WGS metagenome assembly JACCDX01 (sample SAMN15323450, study PRJNA562643) | freshwater metagenome | isolation source: river surface water | place: USA:Blue River Watershed | collected 2017-08-18
CAGGGGGTTCAGGGGGTTCAGGAGGGGGTTCAAGGGCTTAAGGTGCCCAGACGATCCAGCCCTTCCAGGCCGTCAGCAACACCACCCCGCCAAAGGCGATGCGATACCAGGCAAAGGGCACAAAATTGTGGGTGGCGATGTAACGCAGCAACCATCGCACGCAGATCCAGGCACTCAGGAACGAGAACAGCAACCCGACCGCAAAAAGCGGCACATCGGACCAGCCCAGCAGAGCCCGCTCTTTGTAGAGGCTGTAGGCGCCTGCACCGATCAAGGTGGGAATGGCCAGGTAAAACGAAAAGTCGGTGGCAGCTTTGCGACTCAAGCCCAACAGCATGCCGCCGATGATGGTAGCCCCGCTGCGACTGGTGCCCGGGACCATGGCCAGGCACTGCACCAGGCCGACCTTGAGCGCATCCAGCGGCGTCATGGACTCGACATTCATGATGCGCACACGGTCGTTGGGGTGTTCATCGCCTCGGCGTGAACGGCCCCAACCCTCTGCCCACAAAATGATGAAGCCCCCCACGATGAAGGTGCTTGCCACCACCGTTGGGGTGAACAAATGGGCTTTGATGAATTTGCCCAGCAACAAACCCAGCACCACAGCGGGCAAGAAGCCAATCAGCACGTTGAGTGCGAAACGACGCGCCAGCCGCTGCGAGGGCAAAGCCACCACGGTGGATGAAATTTTTTCCCAGTAGACGATGATGACCGCCAGAATGGCGCCCGTCTGAATGGCGATGTCAAACACCTTGGCCTTTTCGTCATCAAACCCCAGCAGGGCTCCCGCCAGGATCAAATGACCGGTGGATGAAATGGGCAGAAACTCGGTCAACCCTTCAACGATGCCCATCAGGGCAGCTTTCAACAACAACACCAAATCCACAGACACTCCACGACTTGCAACTCACGACATTATCCTGCGGGAAACGAGGGTCTGGCGACGACCCTGCCCTAGAATCGGGGACATGACGTCAGTGCCCGCCAATGCCCCTGTTTCCGCCTCCTCCGAGTCGGCCGATTCCTCCACCAAAGTCAGCAACTTTTTGCGCCAGATCATCGAGAACGACCTGGCCCAGGGCACCTACGCCAACCGGCGTTGGGCCGGCAGCCCCGGAGACGCGGCCCACCACGCTCAGGGCGCGCTGGACCCGGCACGCATTCGCACCCGTTTCCCGCCCGAGCCCAATGGCTACTTGCATGTCGGTCATGCCAAAAGCATTTGTCTGAATTTCGGCCTGGCGCGCGACTATGGTGGTGTGTGTCACATGCGCTTTGATGACACCAACCCCGAGAAAGAGGACACCGAGTACGTCAACTCCATCCTCGACGCCGTGCAGTGGCTGGGCTTCAACTGGTCCACCGCACCAGACGGCTCGCCGGCTTCCCACCTCTACCAGGCCAGCGATTATTTCGACTTCATGTACCGTGCAGCCGAATTCTTGATCGAGGCCGGCCATGCCTACGTCGACGAGCAAAGCGCCGAAGACATGCGGCTGAACCGGGGCGACTTCAGCACCCCGGGCAAGAACAGCCCCTTCCGAGATCGCTCCCCGGCTCAGCATTTGCAACGCTTTCGCGAGATGCGCGACGGTCTGTTGCCCGATGGTGCGGCCGTCCTGAGAGCCAAGATCGACATGGCTTCCCCCAACATCAATCTGCGCGATCCGGCCATCTATCGGATTCGCCGCGCCACCCACCATCGCACAGGTGACCGTTGGTGCATCTACCCGATGTACACCTTTGCCCACCCCATCGAGGACGCCCTGGAGCAAATCACCCACAGCATTTGCACCCTCGAATTTGAAGACCAGCGTCCGTTTTACGACTGGTTGCTGGAGCGTTTGATCGAGGGCGGTCTCCTGAGCGCACCGCCCCCGCGTCAGTATGAATTTGCTCGACTGAACCTCACCTATGTGGTCACCAGCAAACGTAAGCTCGCTCAATTGGTCAATGAACAGCATGTGAGCGGCTGGGACGATCCGCGCATGCCCACTATCGTCGGCCTGCGCCGTCGCGGCTACACCCCAGCCTCGCTACAGCTGTTTGCTGAACGCATTGGCGTGACCAAAAGCGACAGTTGGATCGACTACAGCACACTGGAGGGTTGCTTGCGAGAGGATCTGGATGGGCAGGCGGCGCGTGCCATGGCGGTGCTGGACCCCATCCCCTTGGTACTGACCAACTGGGACGAGCTGATGGGTGCTGGCAGCCTGGACCCCTGCCTGGCGCCCGTGCATCCGCACCACCCCGAGCGGGGTCAGCGTCAGTTTGTCATGGGTTCACGGCTGTGGATCGAGCGCACCGACTATGAGGAAACGCCACCCAAAGGTTTTTTCCGTCTGTTCCCAGGCAACCGGGTGCGGTTGAAGTACGGCCATGTCATCGAGTGCAAGGGCGCGGTGCGTGACGCGCAAGGAAACATCACCGAGGTGCAGGCCGAGTTGATCCCTGACACCAAAAGCGGCACGCCCGGTGCGGACGCCGTCAAGGTCAAGGGCGTCATCACCTGGGTCGGTGCCCACGATGGTGTAGAGGCCGAGGTTCGCTTGTACGACCGCTTGTTCACCGAAGCCCACCCCGACGCCGGCGGCAAAGACTTTCTGAGTTGCTTGAACGCGGACAGCCTGCGCGTGGTCAAGGCCGTGGTGGAGCCCTCACTGGCGCACTGCGCGGCTGACCAAAGGTTTCAGTTTGAACGGCACGGCTACTTCGTATCAGACCGTCGGGACCATCAACCTGGCCAACCCGTCTTCAACAAAATCACCGGGCTGAAAGACAACTGGGTGAAGTAAAGGCCCTGAACTTCCGTAGCCTTATTGCACAGGGCCCTTGAGGGCGTCGGGGATGGGCAAGGCCAGGACCGGGATGCCCTCTTCCATGAGTTCTCGGGCTTCTTCCTGGGTGGTTTGCCCACGGATGCCGCGGTCTTCCGACTCGCCGTAATGGATTTTCCGAGCCTCCTCGGCAAACCGGCCACCAACGTCTTCGGTGTTGGCCATCACCTTCTGGACCATGTGCAACCAGGCCGCCTGCATTTGTTGAGGTGACAGCTCAGCCCCCCCGGTTTGGGGTACTGTTGGCGATGTGACGGAAGCCTGACCTGACTCAGGCACGGATGATGATGCACGTGACTCGCGGTCGCCGCGCGGGGCCGACAGATTCAAACGCGGAGCACTGAGTTGTTTGGTGATTTGACGGTCGCCGCACAACGGACATTCCACCAAGCCGCGTGACAACTGCCCCTGAAAATCATCTTCAGAAGCGAACCAGCCTTCGAAGTCATGCTGGTGTGCACATTGCAGGTTCAGTACCTTCATGACCGAATTATGAATCAGGATGCTGGACCGCTGGTCTGCCATTCGAGTGACCATTGGCCAGACATGACATTTTGCAGCCACAAGGTACCCGTCAGCGTCTTGGCATCGGTCACGCGTCCGTCGAAACACCATTGCAGCAAATGGGTGGGCGGTGCGCTGAACACCTCCAGGAACTCCCCCTCATCCAGGCGCGAAGGCCCGGGCGTCAGGCCACGGGCAAACCATACCTCGATGAACTCGGTCGAATAACTGATGACCGGGTGCAACACCCCGGCACGTGCCCACTTACGGGCGGTGTATCCCGTTTCTTCCAACAGTTCCCGACGGGCGCAATCCAGCACTGCTTCACCTGGGTCAAGCTTGCCGGCAGGAAACTCGATCATCACTTGCTGGACAGGGTAACGATATTGCCTCTCCAGCACCACGTCACCGTTGTCAAGCAAGGGGATGATCATCACCGCGCCTGGGTGCACCACGTACTCGCGCGTGGCGGTGCTACCGTCGGGCAAGCCAACGGTGTCACGAAAGGCATGAAGAAAGTGGCCCTTGAGCAACTCGGTGCTGTCGAGCCGTCGCTCGATCAGGGCGTCATCGCTCATTGGCACAGATCTGAGGGGTGAAGATCAGCGGCCTCAGGTACCCAGAGATTTCACAATCGCCTGCGCACACAAGGCCATCAAACCACCCGGCAAAATGCCCAGCACCAGGACCAGGGCGCCGTTGAAGGACAGCACCATCCGTACATCCGAACTGGCCGAGACGGTGCTGGCGGTCAAAGGCGGATCGAAATACATCACCTTGATGACACGCAGGTAGTAGAAAGCACCGACCAGGGACATCATGACCGCAAAGATGGCCAACGCCATGCCGCCTGTCTGCCCAGAAGCGATCAAGGCCTGCAACACCGACAACTTGGCGTAAAAACCCACCAGCGGGGGAATACCCGCCAACGAGAACAAACACACGGCCATCACACCGGCGTACAGCGGGCTGCGCTGGTTCAAGCCAGCCAGGTCAGAGATTTCTTCGCTCTCGAAACCTTCCCGTGCCAGCAACAGGATGACACCGAAGCTGCCCAGGGTGGTCAACACATAGGTCACGACGTAGAACATGGCGGAGCTGTACGCGTTGGCCGCCGACACCGTGCTGCCCTGTACCACACCAGAAAGCAGACCGATGAGCACAAAACCCATCTGCGCGATGGTGGAGAACGCCAACATGCGTTTGAGGTTGGTTTGCGCAACGGCCGCCAGGTTTCCGACCAGAAGGGACGCCACCGCCAGCACCATCAACATCTGCTGCCAGTCCATGGCCAGGGGCAACAGGCCATCCACCAGCAGACGCATGGTCATGGCAAAGGCAGCCAGCTTGGGGGCGCCACCGATCATCAGGGTGACGGCCGTGGGTGCGCCTTGATAGACGTCGGGGATCCACATGTGGAACGGAACCACCCCCAGCTTGAAGGCCAAACCGCAGACCACAAACACCAGGCCCAGCACCAACACCTGGTGCTTGACCTGCCCGGAAGCAATCACTTTGAACACCGTGCCGATATCCAGTGAGCCCGTGGCGCCGTAAAGCATGGACAAGCCATAAAGCAGAAAGCCACTGGCCATGGCGCCCAAGACAAAGTACTTCATCGCCGCTTCGGTCGCCACCCCGTTGTCACGGCGCAAGGCCACCAACGCATAGCTGGACAGGGTCAGCAATTCCAGGCCCAGATACAGCACCAGGAAGTTATTGCCGGAGATCATGACGAACATGCCCAACAACGAGAACAAGCCCAGGATGAACAACTCGCCGCCACGCATCATGTCCCGGTCAGCCGCATAAGGACGGGCATACACCAGGGTCGCCATCATGGCCAGGGTGGCAAAACACTTCAGCCAGTTGCCCATGGGGTCGGACACCACCATGTTGTCAAAGGTGTAGACCGTGCCACCAGTGCTGGCATACATGGCTTGCAGCACAGCCACACCCGCGAGGGTCAGCATCGACAGCAAGTAGGTTTGGGTGCGACGCGGAGTCTTGACACCCAGATCGACGAGTGCGATCACGCAGGTCATGACCAGCAGGATGATTTCGGGATACATCACGACCCAACTCAAGTTGTCCAACATGTTCTTCTTCCCTCTCAGTTTGGCAGCTTGGATTGCGCCACGTGCTTGAGCAGCTCCACCACAGAAGCATCCATCACATCGGTGAAGGGCTTGGGATAGATGCCCATGAGAAGCACCGCAATGGCCAGCAGGGTCAGCATCAAAAATTCGCGGCTGTTGATGTCCTCGAGCTCACGGACATGGTCGTTGGTCACCGGGCCCAGATAGACACGTTTGACCATCCACAAGGTGTAGGCGGCACCAAAAATCAAAGCGGTGGCAGCGGCCAGGCCGAGCCAGAAATTGGCTTTCACCGCCCCCAGGATCACCATCCACTCACCCACAAAGCCAGCGGTACCCGGCAACCCGCAATTGGCCATGGCAAACAGCAAGGCAAAGGCCGAGAACTTGGGCATGGTGTTCACCACGCCGCCGTAACTGGCAATTTCGCGCGAGTGCACACGGTCATACAAAACACCAATGCACAGGAACATGGCACCTGACACGAAGCCGTGCGCAATCATCTGGACCAGACCGCCTGACACGCCCAGGTCATTGAAAATAAAGAAGCCCAGGGTCACAAAGCCCATGTGGGCCACCGATGAGTAAGCCACCAGTTTTTTCATGTCCTGCTGAACCAGCGCCACCAGTCCGACATAAATGACGGCCACCAACGAAAGGGCCAGCATCAGCCAGGCCCATTCACGGGTGGCATCGGGTGCGATGGGCATGGAAAAGCGCAGGAAGCCGTAAGCACCCAGCTTCAGCATGATGGCAGCCAGCACCGCAGAACCACCGGTGGGGGCCTCGACGTGCACATCGGGCAACCAGGTATGCACCGGCCACATCGGCACCTTGACGGCGAATGCTGCGAAAAAGGCGAAGAACAGCAGCGTCTGTGCAGTCGCCGGCAAGGGCAGCTTATGCCAGGCAGCCAGATCAAAACTGCCGGCCGATTGGGTGTACAGATAAATCAGCGCCACCAGCATCAGCAGCGATCCCAGCAAGGTGTACAAGAAAAACTTGAAGGCGGCGTAGATCTTGTTCGGGCCACCCCAGATGCCGATGATGAGGTACATCGGGATCAGCGTGGCTTCGAAGAACACGTAAAAGAGCATGCCGTCCAGCGCGGAGAAGACCCCGATCATCAGGCCACTCAGGATCAGGAATGCCCCCATGTACTGGTTGACGCGCTCGGTGATGACCTCCCAGCCGGCAATCACCACGATGACAGTGATGAAAGCGGTCAACAGAACAAACCACACCGACAGCCCATCAACGCCCAGGTGGTAATTGACATTGAAACGTTCGATCCAGGAGGCTTTCTCGACAAACTGCATGGCAGCGGTGCCGAGTTCGAAACTGTTGTAAAGCGGCAGGGTGACCGCAAAGCTGATCAGGGCGCCGATCAGCGCGATCCAGCGGACGGATTTGGCTTGGTCATCGCGTCCCAGGGCCAGCAGCACAACACCGAATGCGATCGGTGTCCAGATGGCAAGGCTCAGTAGTCCCATGTGTAATTCTCTCTGCTCAGGGTTGGTTCGTGTGGGGCATCCGGCGGCATGTCAGGGGTTCAACCAGACAAACCAGGTCATCAGCACGAACACGCCCAGGATCATCACCAGGGCATAGTGGTAAAGGTAGCCAGACTGCAGTTGGCGTGCCATTGATGAGATCCAACCCACCAGTTTCCAGGAACCATTCACGACCGCGCCATCGATGATGGCCTGATCGCCACCACGCCACAGACCAAAACCGAGACCGCGGGCAGCACGAGCCAGGATGTTCTCGTTGATCCAGTCCATGTAGTACTTATTCTCCAGCAAGGTGTAGATGGGCTGCACCGCACGCTTGATGGCGGCCGGCAAGGCCGGATTGATCATGTACATGTAGTAGGACAGCACCACCCCACCCAGAGCCAGCCAGAAGGGCAAAGTGCTGAAGGCATGCATGGCCATGGCTAATGGGCCGTGGAATGCCTCCGCCAACTCCTTCATGACGTGGTGCTTGTCGGCATTCACGAAGATGGCGTCCTTGAAGAAGTCACCATACAGCATGGGTTCGATCGTCAAGTAGCCAATGACCACCGAAGGAATGGCGAGCAACAGCAAAGGCACGGTCACCACCCAAGGCGACTCGTGTGGCTCATGGTGCTCGTGATGATCATCATGCCCATGGTGGTCATCGTGATGCGCATCCGGGTTCTGGTCGTAACGCTCGGCCCCGTGAAAGACCAGGAAGTACATGCGGAACGAATAGAAGGCGGTGACAAAAACACCGGCAATCACCGCAAAATAAGCGAAGCCCGCACCCGGCAGATGGCTTTCGGCCACCGCTTCAATGATGCTGTCCTTGGAGTAAAAACCAGCAAAGAGCGGCGTGCCAATCAAGGCCAAAGATCCCAGCAGCGAAGTGATCCAGGTGATGGGCATGTACTTGCGAACACCACCCATCCAGCGGATATCCTGGTTGTGGTGCATGCCCATGATGACCGAACCCGCCCCCAGGAACAGCAGGGCTTTGAAGAAGGCGTGGGTCATCAAATGGAACACCGCCACCGAGTACGCTGAAGCCCCAAGCGCCACCGTCATGTAGCCCAGTTGCGACAAGGTGGAGTACGCGACCACACGCTTGATGTCGTTCTGGATGATGCCCAGAAACCCCATGAACAAGGCCGTGATGGCGCCAATCACCAGCACAACGTTCAGTGCCGTGTCGCTGAGTTCGTACAGCGGCGACATGCGCGCCACCATGAAGATACCCGCCGTCACCATGGTGGCAGCATGGATCAGTGCGGAAATGGGGGTTGGGCCTTCCATGGAGTCGGGCAGCCAGACATGCAGCGGAAACTGCGCGCTCTTGCCCATGGCACCGATAAAAAGACAAATACAGATGACCGTCACCAGCATCCAGTCGGTGCCAGGAAACTGCAGTGTCCCCAACTCACCTGCTTTGGCAAATGCCTCGGTGTAGTTCAAAGTCCCGGCATACGCCGCGATCAGACCAATGCCCAGGATGAAGCCAAAATCACCAACCCGGTTGACCAGGAATGCCTTCATATTGGCAAACACCGCCGTGGGCTTGTTGAACCAGAACCCGATCAACAGGTAGGACACCAAGCCAACTGCTTCCCAGCCGAAGAACAACTGCAGCATGTTGTTGCTCATCACCAGCATGAGCATAGAGAAGGTGAAGAGCGAGATGTAGGCAAAAAAACGGTTGTAGCCGTCGTCTTCCTCCATGTAGCCGATGGTGTAGAGGTGAACCATCAAGGACACAAAGGTCACCACGCACATCATCATGGCAGTCAGGCCATCGATCAGGAAGCCGACCTCCATCTTGAGGCCCCCCACCACCATCCAGGTGTAGAGGGTCTCGTTGAATCGGGCTCCGTCCATGGCCACGCTCTTGAGCGTCATGGCCGACAGGATGAACGCGGCCAATACCCCGAGAATGGTGAACGAATGGCTGAGGGTGCGGCCGATCCAGTTACCGCCCAGACGGGTGCCGAAAATACCCGCCAGGAGCGAGCCCGCCAACGGGGCGAGCGGCACAGCCAGCAGGGTGGAAGCTTGTAGAGTTTGACTCATGACTGGTGGGACTGCGCGATCAGCCCTTGAGTGAGTTGAGTTCGTCGACGTTGATGCTCGCGCGGTTGCGGAACAGCAGCACCAGGATGGCCAGGCCGATCGCCGATTCGGCGGCCGCCACGGTCAGAATGAAAAACACAAAGACCTGACCTTGCATATCCCCCAGGTAATGGGAGAAGGCCACGAAATTCATGTTCACCGCCAACAGCATCAGTTCGATGGCCATCAGCAGCACAATCAGGTTTTTGCGGTTGAGGAAAATGCCTGTCACCGACAAAGCGAAGAGAATGGCCCCCAGCGACAGGTAATGGCCCAGGGTCACGGTCATGGTTGTTTCTCCTCGGGGGCAGGTGTCGGCGCGGGACGCACGGGATCCATCTTGATGATTTCAATCCGGTCGCGGGCCTGCACACGCACCTGCTCGGATGGGTTCTGGTACTTGCTGTCTTTGCGCTTGCGCAAGGTCAGCGCAATCGCAGCCACCATGGCCACCAGCAAAATGACGGCGGCAATCTGAATCGGATACAGGTAGTGGGTGTAGAGAATCACGCCCAAGTCACGGGTGTTGGAGATTTGAGCCGGCGCAGCGCCCGCCACCGCAGGCGCCACGGGGGCGTCCCCCACGCGGAAACCGCCCATCAAGACCGCTGCCAACTCCAGGGCCACCACGGCGCCGAGCGTTGCGGCCAGGGGAAAGTGTCGCCAAAAACCTTGCCGCAGCGAATCGATGTTGATGTCCAGCATCATCACTACGAAGAGAAATAGCACCATCACCGCGCCCACGTAGACCAGGACGAGCACAATGGAGAGGAATTCCGCCTTGAGCAACATCCACACGCCTGAGGCCTGAAAGAAGGCCAGCACGAGGTAAAGCGCTGCATGCACCGGATTGCGGGCCGTGATGACCCGGAAAGCTGCAAACAGCAGCACCGCCGAGAACACGTAGAAAAGGGCTGATTTGATATCCATGATGGTTTGGCGCTCTTTTCAGCGGTATTTCGCATCAGCAGCTTTGTTGGCCGCGATCTGGGGTTCATAACGGTCACCGACCGCCAGCAACATCTCTTTGGTGAAGTAGAGGTCGCCGCGTTGTTCGCCGTGGTATTCGAAGATGTGGGTTTCGACGATCGAATCGACCGGGCAACTCTCTTCGCAAAAGCCACAGAAGATGCACTTGGTCAAATCGATGTCGTAGCGGGTGGTGCGACGGCTGCCGTCATCACGCACATCCGACTCGATGGTGATGGCCATCGCCGGGCAGACGGCTTCGCACAGCTTGCAGGCAATGCATCGCTCTTCGCCGTTTTCATAGCGGCGCAAAGCGTGCAGGCCACGAAAGCGCGGGCTCTGCGGGGTCTTTTCCTCGGGGAATTGAATGGTGATCTTGCGCGCGAACATGTAGCGGCCGGTCAGGGCCATGCCCTTGAACAGCTCGGTGAGCATGAAGCTCGAGAGGAAATCGCGCCAGGAGAAAGGGGCTCGGGTTGCCATCGTGGTCATGTCAGGCTCCGGGTCATTGCCAGATATTCCAGGGGGTCTGCATCCACAGGCCCACCACCACCAGCCACACCAGGGTGACGGGAATGAAGATCTTCCAGCCAAGACGCATGATCTGGTCATAACGGAAGCGGGGGAAAGTCGCACGCACCCACAGGAACATGGTGACGACGACAAAGGTCTTGATGCCCAGCCAGATCCAGCCAGGGATCAGGTTGAAAAGATCATTGTTCAGCGGTGGCAACCAGCCACCCAGGAACATGAGCACGGCCAACATGGACACCAGAATCATGTTGGCATATTCGGCCAGGAAGAACATGGCGAACGACATGCCCGAATACTCGATCATGTGACCAGCCACAATTTCCGATTCCCCCTCGACCACGTCAAAGGGGTGGCGGTTGGTTTCCGCCAAGCCCGAAATGAAATAGACCAGGAAAATCGGCAGCAGCGGGAGCCAGTTCCAGGACAGAAAGCCCAAGCCTTGTTCTGCCATCAGGCCCTTGCCCTGCCCCATCACGATGTCGGTCATGTTGAGGCTGCCAGAAACCATCAGCACCACCACCAAGCAAAAGCCCATGGCAATTTCATAGCTGACCATCTGGGCCGAGGCGCGCATGGCTCCCAGGAACGCGTACTTGGAGTTCGACGCCCAGCCAGCGATGATCACCCCGTAAACTTCCAGCGAAGTGATGGCCATCAGGAACAGCAAGCCGGCGTTGACATTGGCCAGCGCCACTTCGGGGCCAAAAGGCACCACAGCCCAGGCCGCCAGGGCCGGCATGATGGTCATGACCGGGCCCAACAGGAACAGACCGGTGGTGGCCTGCGTCGGGACGATGATTTCCTTGGTCAGCAGTTTGAGCGCATCGGCAATCGGTTGCAGCAGTCCACCCGGGCCGGTGCGGTTGGGACCGAGACGGATCTGCGTGAAGCCAATCGCCTTGCGCTCCCACAAGGTCAGGTAGGCCACACAGCCCATCAGCGGCAACAGCAGCGCCACGATCTTGATGAGGTTCCACAGAACCGGCCAGACCATCGACGCCCACCAGGCCTGGGGCAGCAGCGCCAAACCAGCGTTATACAGGTTGTCCACCATGATCAGCGCCCTCCCCTGGCATCCGCCGTGGCCTGTAACGAAGGTGCACGTCGCACCAGTCCATCGAGTTGATAGATGGACGCACTGACCGGCGCACTGCTGGCGGGTGTGGTGTCCACTGTCTGCGCGCAGGCATTGGACAACCGAGCGGTCACGTCGGCGGGCAAGGCGGCTGCGCGGACTTCTTCAATTGTCTCGTACGCAAAACCAGGCACGTCCAGCATCGAGCCCAGCACCCGCAGGACCTTCCAGCCCGGACGGGTTTCACCCAAGGGGCGCACGACGCCGTGGAAGGACTGCACACGACCCTCGGTGTTGACGAAGGTTCCTGCAGTTTCGGTGAACGGCGAGATGGGCAGCAGCACGTCGCTGATGTCCAGATTGGTTTTGAAGGGGGACAGGGTGACGACCATGTCTGCCTGGGCTATGCCAGCACTGCCATGGGCATTGTCCAAACCTGGCTCGGTGTTGAGCAGCAGCACCGCTTTGAGCTTGCCTGACTGAGCGATCTGGGCGGCGTTCAAACCACCGCTGGCGGGCAAAGCTCCGACGAGTTGTGCGCCCACGGTGTTGGCGGCCTCGCCCAGGAACCCCACTGAAGCACCAGTCTGCTGACCGATCCAGTTGGCCATCGTCAACAAGCCCGAGGCCTGGGGATGGTTCGCCGCGGCATTGCCCAGCAAAATGGCCTTGCGCTCGCCACTCAACAGAGACTGCGCGATGGCTTGTGCCTGAGGTTGTTGGGCATCGCCCGCCACCCAGGGTGAGACGCCCAGTTGCGCAGCCACGGCAGCACCAATGTTGACCAGGGCCTGGACCCAGTGGCTGGCCTCGGAGGCATAGAAATGACGAACCGGCATAGCCCAGTCTCGGGCGCTGTCGTCCAATGACAGCATGTGAGCACCGCGACGGGCCGCTTGCCGCAAACGCTGCCCCAGCAAGGGCTGATCCTTGCGCGGGTTGCCGCCAATGACCAGTGCACGCTGCAACTCGGAAAGCGACGCCACCGATGTGCCGAGCCAACGAACCCCACCCTCGTGGTGAAAGTCGGCTGCGCGCAGGCGTGAGTCGATATTGCCACTGCCCAAGCCCCGCATGAGTGCAGCCGCCAGGAACAACTCTTCAGCGGTGCTGTGGGGGCTGGCCAGGGTGCCGATGGCTTGCGGCCCATGCGAGCCCTTGATTTGCTTGAGGCCATTGGCCACGTATTCGAGGGCCGTGGTCCAGTCAACTGTCTTCCAGACACCCCCCTGCTTGAGCATTGGCTGGGTCAGGCGGTCTTCCCCATTCAAGGCCTCGTAGGAAAAACGGTCGCGATCGGCAATCCAGCACTCGTTGACAGCTTCGTTCTCGAGCGGCACCACCCGCATGACGCGGTGGTTCTTGACCTGCACAATGAGGTTGGCACCCGTGGCATCGTGGGGACTGACCGACTTGCGTCGACCCAGTTCCCAGGTGCGGGCGCTGTAACGGAAGGGCTTGCTGGTGAGTGCTCCCACTGGGCACAGGTCGATCATGTTGCCCGACAATTCGGAATCCACCGACTGCCCCACGAAGCTCTCGATTTCGGAATGCTCGCCGCGGTGGGACATGCCCAACTCCATGACGCCGGCAATTTCCTGACCGAAGCGCACGCAACGGGTGCAATGGATGCAGCGGCTCATCTCTTCCATGCTGATGAGCGGGCCGACATCCTTGTGAAACACCACGCGCTTTTCTTCTTCGTAGCGGGAAGCGCTGCCACCGTAACCGACGGCCAAATCCTGCAATTGACACTCGCCGCCTTGATCGCAGATCGGGCAATCCAATGGGTGGTTGATCAGCAAGAATTCCATGACCGACTTTTGCGCCTTCACGGCTTTGTCGGTTTGGGTTCGAACGACCATGCCCTGGGTCACGGGTGTGGCACAAGCCGGCATCGGCTTGGGCGCCTTTTCAACATCCACCAGACACATGCGACAGTTGGCCGCAATGCTGAGTTTCTTGTGATAGCAAAAATGGGGAATGAAGGTGCCCGCCTTCTCAGCCGCATGCATGACCATGCTGCCTTCCTGGACCTCTACCTTCTTGCCATCGAGCTCGATTTCAACCATGATCTTTTCCGGTCAAACGTACGCCGGGACCATACAGGTCTTGTGCGTGATGTGGTGTTCAAATTCGTGACGGAAGTGCTTGAGCATGCCGCGCACCGGCATGGCGGCAGCATCTCCCAGGGCACAGATGGTCCGCCCCATGATGTTCTCGGCCACGTTGTCCAGCAGTTGCAGATCGCTCGGACGGCCTTGGCCGTTTTCAATGCGCTCCACCATGCGCCACAACCAGCCCGTGCCTTCGCGGCAGGGCGTGCATTGCCCGCAGGACTCGTGCATGTAGAAGTAGCTCAAACGCTGCAGGCTCTTGACCATGCAGCGGGTGTCGTCCAACACGATCACGGCGCCAGAGCCCAACATCGACCCGGCCTTGGAGATCGAGTCGTAATCCATCGTCAGGTCCATCATGATGCTGGCTGGCAGCACCGGGGAGGACGACCCGCCAGGAATCACGGCCTTGAGCTGGCGGCCTGAGCGCACGCCACCGGCCAACTCCAGCAGGGTCGAAAACGGCGTGCCCATCGGGATTTCGTAATTGCCGGGACGCTCAACATCACCACTGACTGAGAAGATCTTGGTGCCACCGTTGTTGGGCTTGCCACACTCGAGATAGGCCTGGCCGCCGTTGCGGATGATCCAGGGCACTGCCGCGAAAGTTTCGGTGTTGTTGATGGTGGTGGGTTTGCCGTACAGACCAAAGCTGGCCGGGAACGGCGGCTTGAATCGGGGCTGCCCCTTTTTACCTTCCAGCGACTCGAGCAACGCGGTTTCCTCGCCACAGATGTAGGCGCCGAAGCCGTGGGCGGCATGGAGCTGAAAACTGAAGGAGCTGCCCAGGATGTTGTTGCCAAGCAAGCCGGCGGCACGTGCCTCTTCAAGCGCAGCTTCAAAACGTTCGTAGGTTTGAAAGATTTCGCCGTGGATGTAGTTGTAGCCAACGCTGATACCCATGGCATAGGCTGCGATGGCCATGCCTTCAATCACGATGTGTGGATTGAAATGCAGGATGTCGCGGTCCTTGCAGGTGCCCGGCTCACCCTCGTCCGAGTTGCACACCAAATGCTTTTGGCCCGGAAACTGACGGGGCATGAAGCTCCACTTCAGTCCGGTCGGAAAACCGGCGCCCCCGCGGCCACGCAGGCCAGATTCTTTGACCGTGGCAATCACTTGATCCTGGGTCAAAGGTTCACCACCATCGACCCCCAGGATTTTGCGCAAGGCTTGATAACCGCCACGGGCGATGTAGTCTTGCAAGTGCCAGTTGTTGCCATCCAGACCCGCATAGATTTGCGGATTGATGTGGCGCCCATGGAAGCAGGTTTCGAGTCCACGGGACTGAAACTGGGAGAGGATCTGTTGAACGTTCATGCCTGCCCCTCGGCGTTGCGCAAGCCGTCCACCAGTTGGTCGAGCTTGTCGTCACTCATGAAACTGCACATGGTGCGGTCATTGACCAAAAGCACTGGCGCATCGGCGCAAGCCCCCATGCATTCACCCGGTTGCAGGGTGAACATGCCGTCGGCCGTGGTTCCACCCACCTCGACACCCAGGCGTTCGCACAGATGTGCCAAGGCCTTGCCACCATTGCGCAACTGACACGGCAGATTGGTGCAGACGTTGATCTTGAACTTGCCAACCGGGTGCAGGTTGTACATGTTGTAGAAGGTGCTGACCTCGTGGACCGCCATGGGTGCCATGCCCAGGTACTGAGCCACAGCCAGTTCGCTTTCGGCACTGAGGTGCCCCTGCTCTTGCTGAACAATGGACAAGCAGGCCATGACGGCAGATTGTTTTTGATCCGCCGGGTATTTGGCCACCTCACGGGCAAAGCGCGCCTGGGTGGCTTCAGACAACACGGCCGCTTGCACTGCAGCGCCGGTATGAGAATGAGAATCGTGGGAGCTCATCGGTCAATTTCCCCGAACACAATGTCCATGGTGCCGATCACCGCCACGGTGTCAGCGATCATGTGACCACGGGCCATTTCATCCATGGCCGCCAGGTGGGCAAAACCCGGGGCGCGAATTTTCAGGCGATACGGCTTGTTGGCGCCATCACTCACCAGGTAAATGCCAAATTCACCTTTGGGGTGCTCGACGGCGGCATAGGCCTCGCCTTCGGGCACATGGAAGCCCTCGGTGAACAACTTGAAGTGGTGGATCAACTCTTCCATGCTGGACTTCATGGACTCGCGGCTGGGCGGTGCCACCTTGTGGTTGTCGGTGATGACCGGACCGGGATGGGCTCGCAGCCAATTCACGCACTGCTGGATGATGCGGTTGGATTGACGCATCTCTTCCACTCGCACCAGATACCGGTCGTAGCAGTCACCGGTCTTACCGATCGGCACGTCAAAGTCGATCTGGTCGTAGACATCGTAGGGTTGCTGCTTGCGCAAGTCCCAGGCAATGCCGGAACCGCGCAACATGGCCCCGGTGAAGCCCAGGTTCTTGGCCCGCTCGGGAGTGACCACACCAATGCCCACGGTTCGCTGCTTCCAGATGCGGTTATCGGTCAGCAGGGTTTCGTACTCATCGACCAGCTTGGGGAAACGGCGGGTGAAATCTTCAATGAAATCGAGCAGAGAGCCTTGGCGGTTTTCATTCAGGCGGGCAATGGTTTTGGCGTTCTTGACCTTGCTGACCTGGTATTGAGGCATCGTGTCAGGCAGATCACGATAGACACCGCCGGGACGGAAGTAGGCCGCATGCATGCGTGCCCCCGAGACCGCCTCGTACATATCGAAAAGGTCCTCACGCTCGCGGAAGCAATAAATCAGGATGTTCATTGCGCCGCAGTCAAAACCATGACAGCCCAGCCACAGCAGGTGGTTCAGCAGTCGGGTGATTTCGGAGAACATGACGCGGATGTATTGCGCGCGCACGGGGACTTCCAGGCCAAGCAGCCGCTCGATGGCCAAGCAGTAGGCGTGCTCGTTGCTCATCATGGACACATAGTCCAACCGGTCCATATAAGGCAAGGACTGGATGTAGGTCTTGCTCTCAGCCAGTTTTTCGGTGGCGCGGTGCAAGAGACCAATGTGCGGATCGGCACGCTGCACGACCTCGCCGTCCAGTTCGAGCACCAAACGCAGCACGCCGTGGGCGGCCGGGTGTTGTGGGCCCAGGTTCAGGGTGCAGTTCTTGATGTCAGCCATGCTGTGATCTCAGTGCAAGCCGCCGTAGGTCTCTTCACGAATGATGCGCGGCGTGATCTCGCGCGGCTCAATCGTGACGGGCTGGTAAATGACGCGCTTTTGCTCGGCGTCGTAGCGCATTTCGACATGCCCGGAAGTGGGGAAGTCCTTGCGGAAAGGGTGCCCCATGAAGCCGTAGTCGGTGAGCAATCGGCGCAAGTCGTTATGTCCATCAAACACAATGCCGTACAAGTCAAAAGCTTCACGTTCGAACCAGTTGGCCGAGTTCCACAAGGGCGTGATGGAGGACAGCACCGGCAGGTCGTCGTTCGGCGCGAACACACGCAAACGCAAACGCCAGTTGTGCTTGAGGGACAACAGGTGAGACACCGCAGCAAATCGGGGACCCTCAGCGAAGGCACTGGGAGCACCGTCCTTGTAGGCCGAATAATCCATGCCACACAGGTCGATGAGTTGCTCAAAGCTGAGCGATGCATCATCACGCAACAGCGTGGCCACCGCCAGGTAATCGTCCGCCTTCACCGTCAGGGTCAACTCACCCAGGGCGCGCTGAAGATGCTGGATGCGTGCACCCAGGGCCGACTCAAGCGCGGCCTGCAGGGTGTCGAGAGAAGAACTCATGAAAACGCCTTCCGAGAGAAGCAATACAGGGGTCAGCGGGCGATGGTGTTTTCGCGCCGAATCTTGGTCTGCAATTGCAGAATGCCGTACAGCAAGGCTTCGGCAGTGGGCGGGCAACCCGGCACGTAGACATCGACCGGCACCACGCGATCACAGCCGCGAACCACCGAGTAGCTGTAGTGGTAGTAGCCGCCGCCGTTGGCACAGGACCCCATGGAGAGCACCCAGCGCGGCTCCGACATTTGGTCATACACCTTGCGCAAGGCTGGCGCCATCTTGTTGCACAGCGTGCCCGCCACGATCATCAGATCTGACTGACGGGGGCTGGGACGGAACAACATGCCGAAACGGTCGATGTCGTAACGGGCAGCGCCCGCATGCATCATTTCAACGGCACAACAAGCCAGGCCGAATGTCATGGGCCACAACGAACCGGTCTTGGCCCAGTTCACCACCGAGTCGTAAGACGTGGTGATGAAGCCTTCTTTGAAAACACCTTCAAGTGACATAGATCATTCCCAGTCGAGGGCACCCTTTTTCCACTCGTAGATGAAGCCCACGACCAGAATGCCCAGGAAAACCATCATGGCCCAGAAACCGGCCGGTCCAATCTCTTTGAGCGCGACCGCCCAAGGAAAAAGAAAAGCAATTTCCAGATCGAAAAGAATGAACAGGATGGCCACCAGGTAGTAGCGCACATCGAATTTCATGCGGGCATCTTCGAAAGCATCGAAGCCGCATTCGTAAGGGGAATTTTTGGCGGGATCGGGGCGATTGGGCCCGAGAAAATAGCCGATGAGCTGGGGGGCTACGCCCACCCCCAAACCGACCAGGATGAACAAAAGGACGGGGAGATACTGTTCTAGGTTCATCTGCGACTCGCGAGTTGCTGGCTCTGCCTGGACTGAGTATGTCGCACCTGGTTGACACCAAAGTTACAACAGACTGGATCTGGTGCCGTCGGCGAGACTCGAACTCGCACAGCTTTCGCCACTACCCCCTCAAGATAGCGTGTCTACCAATTTCACCACGACGGCAGGTTAAGTTGACAAGTCCACTTGAAAGAATCTTGCGCACTTGTAAACAGCCTGAGAGTTTACCCTGAAAAATGTGTCATTCGACACATTCATGGATCTTTTCAACAGAGGGAGACACCCTCACTTGGTCGGGATCTGAGCCGCACCACCTGCCGCGGGTGCAGCAGGCGTTCCCGTCGCGGGTGCCACAGGCGCGGGCACCGTTGTGGCGGGAGCTGAATTACCCGGAATCTGCGAGTCCACCGTGGCCGGCGCACGCTCAAGAACACTCCCACCCGCCGTGTCAGCGGGACGGTGGCTGCCGGTGTATGCCAGGGCCAGCGTGCAGACGAAAAACACCGCAGCCAACACCGAGGTGGATCGCGACAAAAAGTTGGCGCCGCCACTGGCGCCAAAAAGACTGCCAGAGCCGCCGCTGCCAAAAGCAGCGCCCATATCGGCGCCTTTGCCGTGCTGGACGAGCACCAGACCAATCATGGCCAGCGCTGACAGGATTTGAACGATGACGAGAATGTTGTTCAGGATGTTCATGAATACTCCGGTTCAGCGAGATGCCGCTGCAATGATGGTCAAAAAATCGGGCGCTTTCAAAGAGGCGCCGCCAATCAGGCCGCCGTCAATATCCGGCTGGGACAACAACTCAGCAGCGTTGGTGGCATTCATGCTGCCGCCATACAAAATGCGAATGCGATCGGCATGATCGCTGGCTGCCTTGAGCTGCGCACGCAGCACGGCATGCACCGCTTGAGCCTGACCTGGCGTTGCTGTTTTCCCCGTGCCAATGGCCCAGACCGGCTCGTAGGCAACCACGATTTCACTGATGCAATGCCCATTGAGATGAACCACAGCGGCCAACTGGCGCTTGACCACTTCTTCGGTCTGCCCCGCCTCGCGCTGCTCAAGCGTCTCGCCCACACAGACGATGGGGGTGATGCCCGCCGACAAAGCGCGTTGCGCCTTGAGGGCCACCTGATCATCGGTCTCACCATGGTATTGACGGCGCTCAGAATGCCCGACGATGGCATAGCGTGTCTGAAAATCGCGCAGCATGGTGGCCGAGGTCTCACCGGTATAAGCGCCTTGCTCATGCGCCGACACATCCTGCGCCCCCAAGGACAAACTGGACCCCGTCACCAGGGCTTGCACCTGAGACAAATAGGCCGCCGGCACACACACCGCAACGTCACAAGCTTTCGCAGGCAGCCCTGACACGATGGCATGGACCAATGCCTCATTGGCCGCCAGAGTGCCATTCATTTTCCAGTTGCCGGCAATGAGTTTGTGTTTCACTGTCATGTCGATCACCACGTGAGAACAATCTTTCCAATGTGCTGATTGGTTTCCATCAAACGGTGGGCTTGCGCCGCACCGTCGGCGGATGAAGCGGCAAAGGTGGAGTGAATGACAGGCTTGATGCGACCTTGCTCGATCAGCGGCCAGACGTTGTGCTTCAGACTGTTGGCAATCGCTGTTTTGAATGCAACGGGACGGGGACGCAATGTCGAGCCCGTGATTTGCAGTCGACGGCGCAGCACCAGGCCGGCATTGAACTCGGACTTGATGCCGCCCTGGACGGCGATGATCACCAAGCGGCCATCCTCAGCCAGCAACTCCACTTCACGGGCAACATAGTCACCAGCCACCATGTCGAGCACCACCTGCACACCCTGCCCCGCCGTGATGCGTTTGCACTCTTCAACGAAGTCCTGGGTCTTGTAATTGATCGCATGATCGGCACCCAAGGCCAGACAAGCCTCGCATTTGCGATCACTGCCGGCCGTGGCAATCACCTGCGCACCCAAGGCTTTAGCCATCTGAATGGCCGTCACGCCAATGCCGCTGGTTCCACCTTGCACCAGCAGGGTTTCACCGGCTTGCAGACGAGCGCGGTCAAACACGTTGGACCACACGGTAAAAAATGTTTCCGGCAACGAAGCTGCCTCGATGTCGCTCAACCCCTGCGGAGTGGGCAGGCATTGTCCGACCGGTGCAACACACCACTGGGCATAGCCACCACCCGCAATCAGCGCACACACACGGTCGCCAACTTTGAAGCCGGCAGCGGCCATCGCTTGGGCATCCCCCGACTCGATGACACCCGCTACTTCCAGACCGGGAAGATCGCTCGCCCCAGGGGGCACCGGGTAGTTGCCCTTGCGTTGCAGCACGTCAGGGCGATTGACACCACTGGCGGCCACCTTGATGAGCAATTCGCCAGCACCCGCCACGGGCACCGGTCGCTCGGCGACACGCAGCACCTCGGGGGCGCCGAACTCGGAAATTTCGATTGCAAGCATGAGAGACTTCTCCAGCCCGTGTTCACGCCTGCGCGTGAATCACGGGTGTTGACCAAACACTTATTGCTGCTGTTGCTGCTGCTCTTCAGAGGCAGAGGGACGCTCGGTCAAGGCCTTCATGGACAGCTTGACACGACCCTTGTCATCAGTTTCGAGCACCTTCACTCGCACGATCTGTCCTTCGGCCAACACATCGGTGACCTTGGCAATGCGCTCGTGACTGATCTGGCTGATGTGCAACAGACCATCCTTGCCGGGCAACAGGTTGACCAGGGCGCCGAAGTCCAGGATCTTGGTGATGGGGCCTTCGTAGATCTTGCCGATCTCGACTTCCGCCGTGATCTGCTCAATGCGTTGACGAGCCACATCGGCCTTGGCGCTGTCGGTGGCGGCGATGGTGATGGTGCCGTCTTCCTCGATGTTGATCTGGCAGCCGGTCTCCTCGGTCAGCGCGCGGATGGTGGCGCCGCCCTTGCCGATCACGTCACGGATCTTCTCGGGATTGATCTTCATGGTGTAGAGCTTGGGCGCGAAGTTGGAGACTTCGGTCTTGGCCTCACCCATGGCTTCCTGCATCTTGCCCAGGATGTGCATGCGGGCTTCCTTGGCTTGAGCCAACGCCACTTGCATGATCTCTTTGGTGATGCCCTGGATCTTGATGTCCATCTGCAATGCAGTGATACCGTTGGTCGTACCGGCCACCTTGAAGTCCATGTCACCCAGATGATCTTCGTCACCCAGGATGTCGGTCAACACGGCAAAACGGTTGTCTTCCTTGATGAGGCCCATGGCAATACCAGCCACGTGCGCTTTCATCGGCACACCGGCGTCCATCATGGACAAGCAGCCACCACAGACCGAGGCCATGGAGGATGAACCGTTGGACTCGGTGATCTCGGAGACCACACGCACGGTGTAGGGGAACTCTTCCTTGCTGGGCAAGCAGGCCACCAGGGCGCGCTTGGCCAGGCGACCATGGCCGACTTCGCGACGCTTGGTGCTGCCCATGCGGCCGACTTCACCCGTGGCAAACGGAGGCATGTTGTAGTGGAACAGGAAACGGTCTTCGAACTCACCAGCCAGCGCGTCGATTCGCTGGGCATCACGTTCGGTGCCCAGCGTGGTGATGACCAAGGCCTGGGTTTCACCGCGGGTGAACAGGGCCGAGCCATGGGTGCGGGGCAGCACGCTGTTGCGGATTTCGATGGGACGCACGGTGCGGGTGTCACGACCATCGATGCGGGGCTCGCCGGCCAGGATCTGGCTGCGCACGATACGGGCCTCAATGTCAAACAACATGCCTTCGACCTTGACGGCGTCGAATTCGATGTTCTGGGCTTTCAGGCCCGACATCACGGCAGCGTAGGCTTCGCGGCAGGCTTGGGTGCGGCTTTGCTTGTTGCGGATCTGGTAGGCCGCGCGCAGGGGGCCTTCGCCCAGGGCGGCGACTTGGGCAATGAGCGCCTCATCCTTGGCCGGTGCCGTCCAATCCCACACCGGCTTGCCAGCATCGCGCACCAATTCGTGGATGGCGTTGATGGCCACATTGCCTTGCTCGTGGCCAAACACCACGGCACCCAGCATCACATCTTCAGGCAACTGCTGGGCTTCGGATTCGACCATCAGCACAGCGGCTTCGGTGCCGGCAACCACCAGGTCCATCTGGCTGTCTTTGCGCTGGGTTTGTCCCGGATTGAGCACATACTCGCCATTGATGTAACCCACGCGAGCGGCACCGATCGGGCCGTTGAACGGGATGCCAGAGACGGCCAGCGCTGCGCTGGTGGCGATCAAGGCGGCGATGTCGGCATCCACTTCGGGGTTGAGCGACACGGTGTGAACCACCACGTGCACTTCATTGAAGAATCCTTCGGGGAACAGCGGGCGAATGGGGCGATCGATCAAACGGCTGGTCAGGGTTTCGAGTTCGCTCGGCTTGGCCTCTCGCTTGAAGAAGCTGCCCGGGATCTTGCCGGCTGCGTAGGTTTTCTCAATGTAATCGACGGTCAGGGGAAAGAAGTCTTGCCCGGGCTTGGCCGACTTGGATGCGACCACAGTGGCCAATACCACGGTGTCGTCAATATTGACCAGCACGGCGCCGGAGGCCTGGCGAGCGATCTCGCCGGTTTCCATGGTGACCGTGTGCTGGCCCCACTGGAAGGTCTTGGTGACTTTGTTGAACATGGACATGGTGTACTCCTGTACGTTAGTTTGGGAAGTGCAGGCCACTTCGCCTGAGCCTGGAGTTGGCTTGACAGAACACGATGCCATTCCAGAAGGGGCTGTGACTGCGGGGTCAGCGCCTTGTGGAATGACACAGCTTCGCTCTGTGCCGGGCTTTCTCCAAAGGGGTGGGCACCGTGGTGCCCGCCGGGTTCCTGATGGACAAAAGGCGCCTTGGCTATCGGGGAGATAACCCAGGCGCCTCAGTATGTGCGTCGATTACTTGCGCAAACCGAGTTTAGCGATCAGCGCGGTGTAACGGTCGGCATCGCGGGACTTGAGATAGTCCAGCAATTTGCGGCGGCGGCTCACCATGCGCAGCAGACCGCGGCGGCCATGGTGATCTTTCATATGGGTTTTGAAGTGGGGAGTCAGCTCGTTGATGCGGGCGGTCAGCAACGCGACCTGCACTTCGGGGCTACCCGTGTCGCTCGCAGCGCGAGCATTGGCCTTGATGACCTCAGCCTTGTTGATATTGCTCATGACAATGTCCTGTAAAGTTTGACTTGCGACTGCCGTTGGAACTACAGCAGACGTGCACCGCCGACATGGCGGTATTTTGTTTACATCAAAAGATGTAAGCCACTCATTATAACCCGGCAACTGATTGGCCTGACAACCACCCTTTCAGGCGTTCGACCCCAAGGCTCAACCGGGCCGGATCGCGGGAGGCAAAACACCATCGCAACCAGCCTTGCGCCTCGGGGGCAAAAGCGTTGCCTGGGGCCAATCCCAGGCCAGCTTGGGCCACCAGGCGCTTGGCCGTGACCAAGGCGTCATCCTGTCCGTCCAGGCGGAAAAAAGCATACATACCGCCCGACGGGGTGGACAGTTCCACCTCCGGCAAGGCCGACAGCGCCGGCACCAGGGTGTCGCGGCAGGCCCGCAGATGGGCCACGACCCGCGGGACGATCTCCCCGCCCCGCTGCAAAGCCACCACCCCGGCGCGCTGGGTGAACACGGATGCACAGGAGGTGTTGTATTCAATCAACTTGCCCATGGGCTCGGTCATCTGCGCTGGCATGACCAGCCAACCCAGACGCCAGCCCGTCATCAGGAAGCTTTTGGAAAAACTGTGGGCCACCACCAGGCGGTCCTGGGGATCGGCCACATCCAGAAAACTGGGTGCACAGCCATTCTCGGAGGGCAGGTAGTAAAGATTTTCGTAGACCTCGTCGGCCAGGATCCAGGTGCCGGTGCGGCGGCAGTGGGCCAGCAAGGCCTCTTGTTCACCCCGGGTCAGGGTCCACCCGGTCGGGTTATTGGGAGCATTGACCACCAGCAAGCGTGTTTGGGGGGTGATGGCATCCAGCAAGGCTTGCAGATCCAGTGTCCAGGCACCTTTGTGAGGGCGCAGGGGGACAGTGCGGACTCGGGCACCCAGGATGTGGGGCTGCGCAGTCAGGTTGGGCCAGACCGGCGTGACCGCCACCACCTCGTCGCCCGCGTCAAGCAGGGCTTGCATCGCCAGCATCAGGGCGTTCACGCCACCGGCAGTGACTGCGATCCGGTCCATGCCGATGGATCTGGCAGGGTCCAGACGGGCATGACGATCGGTCATGGTCCGGGCCAGCTCGGCTCGCAACTCGGGCAGGCCCAAGTTATGCGCATAAAAGGTCTCGCCACGATGCAGGGATTCAATCGCGGCCTGCCGCACGAAATCGGGTGTCACCTCGTCACTTTCACCGAACCAGAAAGCCAGGACATCATCCCGACCCAGGCCGGCGTTGGCAACCTCCCGGATTTTGGAGGCCTCGAGATCAAGAATGGCTTGTCGCATGCCCCAAGTGTAGACCTGAGGCAAGCCTCAGGGTCGGGTCATGCGGCAAGTGGTGGGCAGCTCGGCCTGACGCGGACTCAGTGACTTGATGACGCGAAAGCCATATCCCGACCCCTCCACGTCAAAAGGGACGCCCGCCGCCCCCTGGCGCTGCATGAGTCCGACCATCAGCGACTGCTGAAACTGGTGATCCTGGGCCCGCATATAGGCCGATTGCCCACCCCACTGCAGACGAACCGACTCCAACGCACGAGCCACCTCCACTGCATCGGTCGAACCGGCAGCCTCGATGGCTTGCACCAGGGCCTCGATCATCAGCTGCATGCGGAAATGCATGTAGTCCTCAGCGGGTACGGGAAAGCGTTGTCGAAACGCTTGGTACACCGCCTGAGACTCACTCTGCGTTGCGTTGGGCATCCAGTCGGCCACGGCAACCACGCGATCGACACCCGCCTCCCCGATGGCAGCCGGAGCCCCCAGAGCGTTGCCATAGAAGGTGTAAAAACGCCCTTCAAAACCAACCTCTCGCGCAGCCTTCACCAGCAAGGTGAGATCGGGCCCCCAGTTGCCCGTGATGACGGCCTGGGCCCCACTGGCCTTGATCTTGTTCAGGTAGGGTAAAAAGTCTTTCACGCGGCCAATGGGGTGCAACTCCTCACCGACGATCGACACCTCCGGTCGGACCTCGGCCAGTTGCGCCCTCGCCTGACGCAATACCGACTGGCCAAAACTGTAGTCCTGGCCAATCAGATAGACGCGGCGCAAGGCACGGTCCTCGCGCAACACCGACATCAGCGCAGCCAGACGCATGTCGGCGTGTGCATCGAATCGGAAGTGCCAGAAGCTGCAGCGCTCGTTGGTCAGCGAGGGCTCGACCGCCGAATAATTAAGAAACAATGCACGGCGCGCAGGTTCACGTTCATTGTGTTTTTGAAGCGCATCGATCAATGCCAGTGCGATGGCTGAACTGTTGCCTTGCAACACGAAGCCGGCACCGGCATCCAGCGCCGAACGCAAAGCGATCAGCGATTCCTCCAGACTGCCCTTGTTGTCGATGCGAAGCAGCGCCAGTGGCCGAGTGCCCTGCGCGGTCCGAACACCGCCGCGCTGATTGACTCGCTCTACCGCCCACACCAGGTTGCGATGCACCGCTTCACCCGCATTGGCGAAGGGGCCACTTAGGCTTTCAACCAGTGCCAGGGTGATGGGCTTGCCCGCTGATTGGGACCAGGCACCTGCGGGCAGGCAGGCGGCGACCAAGACCCAAAACGACACCATGAGCGGCCCGCCAAATAGGGCAATGGGTTTGCATTTCAAGCCCTGGAAACCGAAAAAAAACATACCAAAAACTCTCTTGAAAACTGTCCAGCCCAGACCTAGTTGAAACCTATGCGATCCGCTCGGGTCGCGCAGTTTAACCCTCAGGAGATCACCATGCTGTTTGCACCGCTTTCCACCATCGGCACCCTGCCCCGCACCGGCTATCGTCGGCCGGCCTTGCACTCCTTCGAGCGCTTTCTGGATGAGGTACTGCAACAACCCAAGACCGCTGGGCAAAGCATTCAGCAAGACGAGAAAGCCTACACCCTGCGTTTTGATCTGCCCGGCGTATCCCGTGAACAGTTAAAGGTCAGCATTGAGGGCGCCGTGGTGCGTATCGAGACCCTGCCCGAGGCCTCACGTCAGTACCGCGGAGCTTATGAGTTGCCGCAGGAAATTGACAGCACCACCAGCACCGCGACCTTGGAAAACGGCGTTTTGACCTTGCACTTGGTCAAATTGCAACCCGTGAGCCGAGCCACCATCCTCACGGTGCAGTGATGGCGTCCTCCCGCTGGTCCAGGGACCAGCGGGGCCTGACGTCAAACGCGTATTCGGCACGCGCCTCACCCTGGCCGGCATGAATTCGCATGGCGGCAGCCAAAGCGATCATGGCGCCGTTGTCGGTGCACAGGTCCAGCTCCGGGTAATGCACCCGAGCGCCTATCTTTTGGCAGGCCGCGTTCAACTGCTGCCGCAAAGAGCGATTGGCGCCGACGCCGCCAGCCACCACCAGACGCTTCTGGCCCGTCTCCTGCAACGCCTGCATGGACTTGCGCACCAGCACCTCCACAATGGCGGCCTGGGTGGACGCTGCGAGATCTGCTCGCCGTGATGGCAATGCCTCTCCCAATTTTTTCGCCTGCGTCAGCACCGCCGTTTTGAGTCCGGCAAAGGACATGTCCAAGTTACCACTGTGCAACAAGGGCCTGGGCAGTTTGAATGCGGTGGGATCGCCCTCCTCGGCCAGCCGCGACAGCGCAGGACCGCCCGGGTATCCCAAGCCCAGCAGCTTGGCGCTTTTGTCAAAGGCCTCCCCAGCGGCGTCGTCAATCGTCTCGCCCAGCAAACGATAATCCGCCACCCCGTTGACCAACATCAACTGAGAATGCCCGCCCGAGACCAGCAAGGCCACAAAGGGGAACACAGGGGGATCCTGACTCAGGAAGGGCGACAACAGATGCCCCTCCAAATGGTGAATCCCCAGCACCGGGCGCTCCAAAGCCACGCCCAGGGCACATGCGACACCGGCGCCCACCAGCAGAGCGCCCGCCAAGCCAGGCCCACGTGTGAAGGCGACGACGTCAATGTCTGATTTGCTTTTCCCCGCACGCGCCAGCACGTCCTGCTTGAGCGGCAGCACGCGTCGGATGTGATCTCGACTGGCCAATTCGGGCACCACTCCACCATAAGCTTCGTGCATGGCCACCTGGCTGTGCAGCGCATGCGCTAATAGACGCGGCACAACCGCCAGCGGAGCGGCCATGTCGAACTCGACCAAGGCCAGGCCGGTTTCATCACAAGAAGATTCAATTCCCAGGATCAGCATGTCCGGCAGTGTAGTGGACAGAACCTCTGCGGCGCGCCCTCCAACGCTCAAATTGGTGCATCGCACCGGGCTGGTGCCATGCACCACCACCCTAGAGCCCGACCAACCCCACAAAGTTGAAGCATTTCGGTGCATGTGGCTGGCACAAGGCTTGCGCTGGTCACCCAGTAGTCACTGGAGTGTGTATATGAAAGTCAAAGAATCGATTTCCCTGAATCGGCGGCAGGTGTTGCAGGCCGCATCGGCGAGCGTGCTGGGGCTCGATCCGGCACTCCGTGCCGCCGTGTACGCGCAAGGGTCGGATAAACCCGAAAAGGAAGAAGTCAAGATTGGCTTCATCCCGCTGACCGACTGCGCCAGCGTGGTCATGGCCTCGGTGCTGGGCTTCGACAAAAAATATGGTGTCAAGATCATTCCCACCAAGGAAGCGAGTTGGGCCGGTGTGCGCGACAAACTGGTCAATGGCGAACTGGATTTCGCCCACGTGCTTTACGGTTTGATATACGGCGTGCACCTTGGCTTGTCGGGGGCGAAGAAGGACATGGCCGTGCTGATGACGCTCAACCACAACGGTCAGGCGATCACATTGGCAAAGAAATTGGCGGACAAAGGCGCTGTCGATGGACCATCGCTGGCCAAACTGATGGCCAGCGATAAACGGGAATACACCTTCGCCCAGACCTTCCCCACCGGCACCCATGCCATGTGGCTGTACTACTGGTTGGCCAGTGTGGGCATCCACCCCATGAAAGATGCCAAGGTCATCACGGTGCCGCCGCCACAGATGGTGGCCAATATGCGCGTGGGCAACATGGATGGCTATTGCGTGGGCGAACCATGGGGCCACCGCGCCATTGCCGACGGCATCGGCATCACGGCCACGACCACCCAGGACATCTGGCGCGATCACCCGGAAAAAGTGCTGGGCACCAGCGCCGAGTTCGTGAAGAAATACCCCAACACTGCACGCGCAGTGACCGCTGCCATCCTGGAGGCGGGCAAGTGGATCGATGCCAGCCTGCAAAACAAGCTCAAGATGGCCGAAACCATTGCCGACAAGGCGTATGTGAACACCAGTGTGGACGTCATCAACCAACGCATTTTGGGCCGCTACCAAAACGGTTTGGGCAAAACATGGGATGACCCCAACCACATGAAATTCTTCAACGACGGCGCGGTCAACTTCCCCTACCTGTCCGACGGCATGTGGTTTTTGACGCAGCACAAGCGCTGGGGCTTGTTGAAAGAGCATCCGGACTATCTGACCGTGGCCAAGGAGATCAATCAGATCGACCTCTACAAGCAAGCGGCCAGCGCCAGCAAGACCCCTGTTCCGAAAGAGCTGAATCGGTCCAGCAAGTTGATGGATGGTGTGGTGTGGGATGGAAAGGACCCGAAAAAATATGCCGACAGTTTCAAAGTCCGGGTCTGAGTTGGCTCGCCAGGTCCTCCCCCCCCTGATGGGCTTGGGTTTGCTCATCGGTCTGTGGTCCATGTTGTCCATGGGCAGCGGCTCTCAATTCCCATCGCCGAGCGACACATTCCTGCAAGCGGTTCAGGTCTTCAGCGATCCCTTTTACCGTAACGGCCCCAACGATCAGGGGGTGGGCTGGAATGTCTTGAGTTCATTGCAACGGGTGGCGCTGGGCTTTGGTTTGGCCGCCCTGGTGGGGATTCCCGCCGGTTTCATGATCGGTCGATTCGAGTTTCTGTCACGCATGTTCAACCCGCTCATCAGCTTGCTGCGACCGGTTTCCCCCCTCGCCTGGCTGCCGATTGGCCTGATGGTTTTCAAAGGGGCCAATCCAGCGGCCATTTGGACCATTTTCATCTGCTCGATCTGGCCCATGATCATCAACACCGCCGTGGGCGTTCAACGCGTTCCTACCGACTACATGAACGTCGCACGTGTGCTCAACCTCTCGGAATGGAAGATCGTCAGCAAAATTCTGTTTCCAGCCGTTTTGCCTTACATGCTGACAGGCGTGCGTTTGGCCGTGGGGACAGCCTGGCTGGTGATCGTGGCCGCCGAGATGTTGACTGGCGGGGTTGGCATCGGGTTTTGGGTCTGGGACGAGTGGAACAACCTGAACGTCAAAAACATCATCATCGCCATCTTTGTGATTGGCATCGTCGGACTGATACTGGAATATTTGCTGATCCGCCTGGCCACAGCCTTCACCTTCGAAGAGGTCAAGCAATGACGGCGTCGGCACTGCATCCCTCCCGAGACCCGTCGGAAGTCATGAACGCCCGTTTCCTGCAAGTGCAAGGCGTGGCGCAGGCATTCACCACCCCCAAAGGCGTTTTTCAGGCCTTGCGGGACATCCACCTCGACGTGGCAAAGGGTGAATTTGTGGCCCTGATCGGTCACTCGGGTTGCGGCAAATCCACTTTGCTCAACCTCATTGCTGGCTTGACCCGCCCCACCGAAGGCAGCCTGATTTGCGCCAACCGCGAAATCGCCAGCCCCGGACCTGAACGCGCCATGGTGTTTCAGAACCATTCACTCTTGCCCTGGCTGACTTGCTTTGAAAACGTCTACCTGGCCGTGGAGCGGGTGTTTGGCGCCTCTGACCGCATCAGTGCCCGAGCGGCGGAACCACGCGCACGGTTGCGCGAGCGCACCGCAGCAGCCCTTGACATGGTGGGCCTGAGCCACGCCAGCCAGAAACGCCCGGGTGAAATCTCCGGCGGCATGAAGCAACGTGTGGGCATCGCCAGGGCCTTGTCGATGGAGCCGCAGGTGCTCTTGATGGACGAACCCTTTGGAGCGCTTGACGCACTGACAAGGGCGAAGCTGCAAGATGAATTGCTCACCATCGTCGCCAACACACGCAGCACAGTGGTCATGGTGACGCACGATGTGGACGAGGCGGTGCTGCTGGCCGACAAGATCGTGATGATGACCAACGGTCCGGCCGCCACGATTGGCGAAATCTTGCGGGTCGATCTGTCCCGACCGCGATCGCGCGTCGAACTGGCGGATGACAGCCGCTATCAGGCTTATCGCAAAAACGTCATCGACTTCCTCTACACGAGGCAGTCCCACGTTGAAAAAACCGCTTGAGGAACGCGTTATGGACACACGAATGAAACCGCGCCTGGTCATGGTGGGCAACGGCATGGCCGGCGTACGCACCCTGGAAGAGTTGCTCAAGCTCGCTCCGGACCAATACGACATCACCGTCTTCGGCGCCGAACCGCACCCCAACTACAACCGCATCCTGCTCTCTCCGGTGCTGGCTGGGGAGCAAACCCTGGACGAGATCATCCTCAACCCGCTGGACTGGTACCAAGACAACGGCATCACCCTGCACATGGGCTGGACGGTCACCTCTATCGACCGCGTCGCCCGCATGGTCCATGCAGAAAATGCCCAGGGCGAGCGACGCAGCGCGGCTTACGATCGTTTGTTGCTAGCCACTGGCTCACACCCATTCATCTTGCCCATTCCAGGCAAGGACCTGCCGGGTGTGCTGGCCTATCGGGACATCGCCGATACGCAAGCCATGATCGAAGCGGCCCAACAACACCGCCATGCGGTTGTGATTGGCGGAGGGTTGTTGGGCCTGGAAGCCGCCAACGGACTGATGAAACGCGGGATGGAAGTCACTGTTGTCCATGTGGCTCCCTGGCTCATGGAGCGCCAACTCGACGCCACAGCAGGAGCGCTGCTGCAACAGTCTTTGGCCGACCGCGGCATGAAATTCATGCTGGGTGCTCACACCGAAGCCTTACTGGCCGGTCCATCCGGTCGCGTTCAAGCTGTTCGATTCAAAGATGGACAGGAGATTCCCGCGGAACTGGTGGTGATGGCGGTGGGTATTCGGCCCAACACCACCCTGGCCGAGCAAATGCGCTTGCATTGCGACCGTGGCATCGTGGTCACAGACACCCTGCAAACCGTGACCGACCCACGGATATATGCCGTTGGAGAGTGCGCCAGCCATCGCGGCGTGGCCTATGGACTGGTGGCTCCTTTGTTCGAGCAAGGCAAGGTCCTGGCCAATCACCTCGCCGAGTACGGCATTGGACGCTACAGCGGCTCCCTCACTTCGACCAAACTCAAGGTCACCGGCATTGACCTTTTCAGCGCTGGTGACTTCATGGGCAACCAAAGCCATGAAGGGGAAGGCGACAGTGAAGAGATCATCCTGAGTGACCCGCACGACGGCGTCTACAAAAAACTGGTCATTCGCAATGATCGCCTGGTTGGCGCTTGCCTGTACGGCGATACCGTGGATGCCAGCTGGTATTTCAAACTGTTGCGCGAAGGGCGCAAGGTGCAAGACATTCGAGACAAGCTGATGTTTGGCGAATCGAACATTGGCGACGTCGGTCACCAAGGCCACCACCAGGCAGCTGCCATGTCGGACGCGACCGAGGTCTGCGGGTGCAATGGGGTCACCAAGGGCGCGATTTGCAAAGCTATCCAGGACAAAGGCTTGTTCACCCTCGAGGAGGTGAGAAAACACACCAAAGCCAGCGCCTCTTGCGGCTCTTGCACCGGATTGGTCGAGCAAATTCTGATGTTCACCGCCGGCGGAGACTACTCGGCCACACCGAAGCTCAAAGCGGTGTGCGGTTGCACCGAGCACAGCCACCAGCAAGTGCGTGACGCGATTCGAGAGGCCCATTTGCTCAGCATAGCCGACACCATGCGCTACCTGGCGTGGCGCACGCCCAATGGCTGCACCACCTGCCGCCCTGCCCTCAATTACTACTTGCTCAGCACCTGGCCCAAAGAGGCGCAGGATGACCCACAAAGCCGCTACATCAACGAACGCAGCCACGCCAACATCCAGAAGGACGGCACCTACAGCGTGATTCCCCGCATGTGGGGTGGAGAAACCACCGCGGCTGAATTGCGCCGCATTGCCGATGTGGTCGACAAATACCAGATCCCCACCGTCAAAGTCACCGGGGGACAGCGCATAGACTTGCTGGGCGTCAAAAAGGAAGACTTGCCACAGGTCTGGAAAGACATCGGCATGCCCAGTGGACACGCCTACGCCAAGGCCTTGCGCACCGTCAAGACCTGCGTCGGCAGTGAGTGGTGCCGCTTCGGCACCCAGGACAGCACCCAAATGGGCAAGGACCTGGAACGCGCCCTGTGGCGTATGTACGCCCCCCACAAGGTCAAACTGGCCGTGAGTGGTTGCCCACGCAATTGTGCGGAAGCGGGCATCAAGGACGTGGGCGTGATTGGGGTGGACAGTGGCTGGGAAATTTATATCGCCGGCAATGGCGGTATCAAGACGGAAGTCGCCCAGTTTTTCGTCAAGCTGAAAACCGCGCAGGAGGTGCTGGAATACAGCGGCGCATTCCTGCAACTCTATCGCGAGGAGGGCTGGTACCTGGAGCGTACCTGTCACTACGTGGCCCGGGTCGGCATGGAACATGTGAAGCAAAAGATTTTGAACGAGACCGAGACGCGTCAAGCGCTTTGGAGCCGATTGCAATTCAGTCTGGATGGCGAACCCGACCCTTGGTTCGATTTCGAACCTGCGCGGGTCGATCTGAAGCAATTCGACCCCATCACCTTACCCGTGCCGAAGGAGTCATCCCATGTCTGACTGGATTCCCATTTGCCATCTCCAGGACATCGCACCCCTGGGCTCGCGCCGGGTCGCGCGTCCACAGGGCGCGGAAATCGCCCTCTTTCGCAACAGCCGTGACCAGGTGTTCGCGCTGCTCGATCGATGCCCCCACAAGGGCGGCCCTTTGAGCCAGGGACTGGTGTTCGAGCAAACGGTCTCTTGCCCCCTGCACAACTGGAGCATCCAGCTCGACACTGGTTGCGCCATGGCGCCTGATGAAGGTTGCACAGTCCGTTTCTCGGTCAAGATCGACGGTGGCATGGTCCACCTGGAGGCGGACGAGTTGATGCACCAGGGCCTGGATGACAACAAGAACAGCCCTTGTTCACCATGAGCCTGGACACACGGCGGGAAACCCGATCGACCTGCCCCTACTGCGGGGTGGGTTGTGGGGTGATCATCGGTTCGCGCGGATCGGTGATCGAGAGTGTGCGAGGCGACCCGGATCACCCGGCCAACCGGGGACGGCTGTGCAGCAAGGGGCAATCGCTGCACCTCACCGCGGACCCGGCCATCAACGCGGGTGCCAGGTTGCTCCACCCCATGCGACGGCTTGAGCGCGGCGGCCCATTGCAATCCATGGACTGGAACACCGCGCTGGACAGCGTTGCCGATGGTTTTGCCAGTATTGTTCAAGAGCACGGTCCGGATGCCGTTGGTTTTTATGTCTCGGGCCAACTGCTGACCGAGGACTATTACGTCTTCAACAAATTGGCCAAAGGCCTGATTGGCACCAACAACATCGACACCAACTCGCGGCTGTGCATGAGCAGTGCCGTGGCCGGCTACAAGTTGACCCTGGGCGCCGATGCCCCACCCACCTGTTATGAAGATATTCAGCACGCGCAGTGCCTGTTCATCGCAGGCAGCAACACCGCCCATGCCCACCCGGTGATCTATCGACAGATCGAGGAGGCCCGCAGACAACGCCCCGACATGACGGTGATCGTGGTGGACCCACGGCGCACCGACACCGCCGCCAGCGCAGACCTGCACCTGGCCATCCAGCCCGGCACCGACGTGATGCTGTTTCACGGCATGCTGCACCTGATGATGTGGGAGGGCTGGACCCAGCCCGAATACATCGCCGCCCACACCGAAGGGTTTGACGCCCTTAAGGCCCTGGTGCGCGAATACACCCCGCAGCGGGTCGCACAAGGCTGCGGTATCCGGGTGGAAGATCTGCACCAGGCCGCCCGCAGCTTTGCCACCTCTTCCGCGACACTGAGCCTGTACTGCCAGGGGCTGAACCAATCCAGCAGCGGCACCGCCAAAAATGCTGCCCTGATCAACTTGCACCTGGCCAGTGCCCAGATCGGCCGCGCTGGTGCCGGCCCCTTTTCGCTCACCGGGCAACCCAACGCCATGGGCGGACGCGAGGTGGGGGGGTTGGCCAATTTGCTGAGCGCCCACCGAGACCTCGGCAATCCGGAGCACCGAGCCGAGGTCGCCGCCCTGTGGGACTTGGCCCAAGTCCCGGACAAACCCGGCAAAACCGCGATCGAACTGTTCCAGGCCGCCGCCGATGGCGAGGTCAAGGCCTTGTGGATCGCCTGCACCAACCCCGCACACTCGATGCCGGACCAGGCCACAGTTCGACGCGCGTTGCAGCGGGCCGAATGGTTGGTGCTGCAAGACGCCTATGCCGACACCGCCACCGCGGCGTTCGCCGACCTCTTGCTACCCGCCACCAGTTGGGGGGAAAAGGAAGGCACTGTGACCAACAGCGAGCGACGCATTTCTCGCGTGCGTGCCGCCGTTCCACCTCCCGGACAGGCCCGTCACGACTGGCAGATCGTGGTGGAGGTGGCACGTCGGCTGGAAGGACGGCCTGGGATGCAACGCTCCCTGAGTGGAGCCCCTCTGTTCCCCTATGCAGACCCCGAAGCCATTTGGCTGGAGCACCGAAACACCACCCGAGGACGCGACCTGGACATCACCGGCTTGAACTACGCACTGCTGGAAGAATCGCCACGCCAGTGGCCATGCCCCGAGGGTCAAACAGTGGGACGCCCACGCCTTTATGACGACGGCCAGTTTTGCACCCCGAGTGGGCGGGCACGGTTTGCCGCGGTGGACTACCGTGCGCCGACTGAAAGCCGGGATGCCCGCTACCCTTTTGCACTCAACACCGGCCGCTTGCGGGACCAATGGCATGGCATGAGCCGCACCGGCCGCATCGGCAAATTGTTCCAGCATGTTCCCGAACCCGTGGTGCAACTGCATCCCCAGGACATGGCGCAAGCGGGGTGGAAGGATGGCGAGCTGGTGCACGTCACCAGTCGGCGCGGCTCCATCGTCCTGCCCGTTCAAGCCTGTGCCGACCAAGGGCTTCGACAGGCTTTTATTCCCATGCACTGGGGCTCCGAGACGCTGAGTGGTCGGCAAAACAACGGTCAAGCGGCCGCCGGGGTCAATGCCCTGACGCAATCCACTTATTGCCCGCAGTCCAAGCAACCTGAACTGAAACAGGCAGCAGTCCGCATACTCAAGGCTGAGTTGCCCTGGCAGTTGTTCGCCGTGGCCTGGGTGCCGCTGGCAGAGCAGGCGCACCTGTTGACACAGTTGCGGGCCTGCATGGGCGAGTTCGAATTCGCGACCTGCGTCCCCTTGAGCTCGGAGCAGCCCGGGGTGCTGTTTCGGGCCGCGAACTCACAGGCACCACAGGCATCGCTCCTGGATCGTCTGCAATCCTTGCTGTGCCTGGCAAGCCCGCATGTCTTGCAATACGCCGACCCCAAGCGCGGTCAGCGCCGTAGCCTGCGCCTGAACGCCACCTCGGGTGGCCTGCAGCTGGACGGGTTCATGCTGGCTGGCGACACAACGGCCCGGGATTGGCTCAAAGAGCTGCTGCAAGAGCGCACCCCCCTGAGCCCGCCGGGTCGACGGTGGCTGCAAGCCAGCGCCCACCCGCCCCAAGAAGCCCCCTCCCGGGGGCGCACCGTGTGCAGCTGCGTCGGGGTGCGCGAGACCGCCATACAGGAGCTGCTGAACAGCCTGCCCTCCAACCCAGATGACCCCATCGAGTTGCTCAAGTCACGCTTGGGTTGCGGCACCCAATGCGGCTCCTGCGTGCCGGAACTGCAACGCATGGTGGCCCAACGCCCGACATTGATCGACATATAGCCCGAAGTCATAAAAGATCCGGGACAATTCGGGCATGGGCATTGCACAGTACATCAAGGAGATTGGCCGCGGCAGCGAAGGGGCCCGTGCCCTCACGCGCGAGCAAGCCGCCGACTTGATGGCCCAATTGCTGGATGGTCAGCTGACTGACCTAGAAGTCGGGGCCTTCTGTCTGGCCATGCGCATCAAGGGGGAAACCCCCCAGGAGATGGCGGGTTTTCTCGACGCCACGCAGTCACGGTTGCACACCTTGCCTCATACCGGGCCGCTGCCCGCCATCGTGCTGCCCAGCTACAACGGTTCCCGCCGCCTGCCCTTGCTCACCCCGCTGCTGGCGGCTTTGCTGGCCCGGGAAGGCCTGAGCGTTGTCGTGCACGGTGCCCGCAGCGAGTCCCAGCGCATCACCAGCGAACAGGTGATGAGCGCCTGCGGCGTGCAGCCGCTGCCCCGCGCACGCGCTTTGCAAGCAGGCGAGATGGTCTACCTCCAGACCCAGACCCTCCATCCGGCCTTGCAGCGGTTGCTGGAGGTCCGACAAGTGGTTGGCCTGCGCAACCCGGGCCACAGCCTGGTCAAGCTGATGAACCCGGTCGACGGCCCTGCCGTGTTGGTGGGTTGTTACACCCATCCCGAATACGCGCGATCCATGGCGGAGACCTTCACTTTGAGAAACAGCCTGGCGGTCCTGCTGCGCGGGACCGAGGGTGAACCTGTGGCAGACCCACGTCGCAGCCCCATGATCGAAGGATTCCATCAGGGCCAACGCGTCCTCTTGCAAGCGGCGCAGGAGGGACCGCTCACCGACTTGCCCTCTCTGCCGGTCAGCAACACCCCAGAGGCCACGGCCCATTTCATTGAGGATGTCCTCCAAGGGCGCTTGCCTGTTCCCCCCTCGATACAGCGCCAAGTGGACTGTCTCAAAGCTTTTGCCTGGGCCCACCAGGGCTGATGCCATATGAAAAACTTACGCGCCCCCACTCCTTTGGTCCGCTTGGTCGGCGCCGGCCCCGGTGACCCCGAGTTGCTGACTGTCAAAGCCCTGAAAGCCATTCAATCGGCTTCGCTGGTGCTGGTCGACGATCTGGTGAGCGAGGCCATCGTCGATCTCATCCCCGCCGGGGTTCGCATCATCCACGTGGGCAAACGTGGCGGCTGCAAGTCGACCCCTCAGGCATTCATTGAAAAGCTGATGGTCCAAGCGGCCCTGGAAGGCGAACGGGTGGTGCGGCTCAAGGGCGGTGACCCCTTTATTTTTGGCCGCGGCGGCGAAGAGGTCGAGTCGTTGCGGGCCCAGGGCATCGATGTCGAGATCATCAACGGGATCACCGCCGGCTTGGCCGGCGTGACCTCTTTGGGCGTGCCGCTGACACACCGTGAACACGCCCATGGTGTGGTCTTCGTGACCGGGCATGCCAAACCAGGAGATGCCGGTACCGACTGGGCCGCGCTGGCAAGAACCGCGCATCAAGGCCGATTGACCCTGGTGATCTACATGGGTACCCGTGGTGCCGAGCGCATCCAGCAAGACTTGTTGCTGGGCTTGCCCGCCGACACACCGGTGGCCATCGTGCAGCACGTCAGCCTGCCACACCAGCGCCAGGCGGTGACTCGGCTGGATCGGATGCACCAGACGCTGGTCGAAGAGCAACTTGGCAGCCCGTCCATCATCGTGGTCGGGGATGTGATTCAAGGCGTTGCCTTGGCCACGCAACACACAGAGTCACCCATGCCACTGCGCATGAAAGGGTGATCGCCAAGCGTCCTGACGTGCGAAAATAGCGGACTTCACCCAGTTACCACTTTTCGGACGACGCCATGGACGCAGAACGCATCAACCTCATCGGGACCCAACTTCAGGACCTGAACCAGCGAACCCTCGATCTTCGGGGGTATCTTTGACTACGATGCCAAATCGGAACGTCTGAGAACCGTCAACGCCTCGCTCGAAGATCCCACCGTCTGGAACGACCCGAAGAAGGCCCAGGAGCTGGGCAAGGAAAAGAAGTCGCTGGACGACATCGTCCTGGTGCTCAACCGGCTCACCCAGGAGATCAACGACAACCTCGAATTGTTCGAGATGAGCAAGGCCGAGGGCGACGAGGACGGGCTGCTGATGCTGGCCGATGAAGCCGGCAAGATTGAAGCCGACATTCAAAAGCTGGAGTTCCGTCGGATGTTCAACAACCCGGCAGACCCCAGCAACGCGTTTTTGGACATCCAGGCCGGCGCCGGTGGCACCGAGGCCTGCGACTGGGCCAGCATGTTGCTGCGGCAGTATCTCAAGTATGCCGAGCGCAAGGGATTTAAAGCCACTGTGGAAGACGAGTCGGCAGGCGATGTGGCCGGCATCAAGAGCGCGACCATCAAAATCGATGGTGACTACGCCTTTGGTTTGCTGCGCACCGAGACGGGCGTCCATCGCCTGGTACGCAAGTCGCCCTTTGACTCTTCCGGCGGGCGTCACACCAGCTTTGCCAGCGTGTTCGTGTATCCCGAGATCGATGACTCGATCGAGATCGAAATCAACCCTGCCGATGTGCGCACCGACACCTTCCGCGCCAGCGGCGCGGGTGGACAGCACATCAACAAAACCGATTCGGCCGTCCGTCTCACGCACATCCCCACCGGCATCGTGGTGCAGTGCCAGGATGGTCGCAGTCAGCACAGTAACCGGGATGTGGCCTGGAAGCGCCTGCGCAGCCGTCTTTACGACCACGAAATGCGCAAACGCATGGAAGAACAGCAAAAGCTCGAAGACACCAAGACCGATGTCGGCTGGGGGCACCAAATCCGCTCGTATGTGCTGGACCAAAGCCGCATCAAGGATTTGCGCACCAGCGTTGAAATCTCCAACACGCAGAAAGTGCTGGACGGAGATCTCGACACTTTCATCGAGGCCTCGCTCAAACAGGGCGTCTGAGCCACCCAGAGGTGATTCACCTGCGGGTGAGCCATCTCCTTTTGTTCCCCCGGACCCCACCGTCCCCATCGATTCAACGCATCTTCAGGAGACCCTTCATGCTACGTGATGCCCAACCCGCAGCCGTGCGACGCGAGGACTACCAAGCCGCGCCGTTCCTGATCGATTCGGTCGATCTCACTTTCGACCTCGACCCCACCAAAACCCGCGTCCTCAACAAAATGGTGGTGCGCCGCAACCCGCTCGCACCGGTGCAGCCGCTGCGCCTGGATGGAGAAGAACTCAACCTCTCGCGCGTGCTGGTCAACGGCGCCGGCACCTCGTTCAAGATGGATGGTGATCGACTGGTGCTGGAGCAACTGCCAGACGGCCACGAGCCCTTTGAACTTGAAATATTCACCACCTGCAACCCCTCCAAGAACAGCCAGCTGATGGGGTTGTATGTCAGCAATGGCTCGTTCTTCACCCAGTGCGAGGCTGAGGGGTTCCGCCGCATCACCTATTTCCTTGACCGGCCCGATGTGATGGCCAGTTACAGCGTCACCCTGCGCGCGGACAAGGCGCAATACCCGGTCCTGCTGTCCAACGGCAACCTGGTGGATCAAGGTGATTTGCCCGACGGTCGCCACTATGCCCGCTGGGTGGACCCGCACAAAAAACCATCGTACCTGTTTGCGCTGGTGGCGGGTCTGCTGGTTTGCCGTGAACAACGCATACGCGCCCGATCAGGCAGCGAACACCTGTTGCAGGTGTATGTGCGCCCTGGCGATTTGGACAAGACCGAACACGCCATGAACTCGCTGATGGCCAGCATCGCCTGGGACGAAGCCCGCTTTGGCCTCAGCCTGGACCTGGAACGTTTCATGATTGTCGCCACCAGCGACTTCAACATGGGCGCGATGGAAAACAAAGGCCTGAACATCTTCAACACCAAATACGTGTTGGCGAATGCGGCCACCGCCACCGACACCGACTACGCCAACATCGAAAGCGTGGTGGGACATGAGTATTTCCACAACTGGACTGGCAACCGGGTGACCTGTCGCGACTGGTTCCAACTGTCCCTGAAAGAGGGGCTCACCGTCTTCCGCGATCAGGAATTCAGCCAGGACCTGGCTGGCAATGCCTCGGCCCGTGCGGTCAAGCGCATTGAAGATGTTCGCGTCTTGCGCACCGTCCAGTTTGCCGAAGATGCCGGCCCCATGGCACACCCGGTGCGGCCCGACCAATACGTGGAAATCAACAACTTCTACACGGTCACCATTTATGAAAAGGGTGCCGAGGTGGTCCGCATGATGCAGACCCTGGTCGGACGCGAAGGCTTTGCCCGGGGCATGACCCTGTATTTCCAGCGTCATGATGGGCAAGCTGTGACCTGCGACGACTTCGCGCAAGCCATTGCCGATGCCAACCCCGATTCCGCCTTGAGCCAGCATCTGGATGCCTTCAAGCGTTGGTACAGCCAAGCGGGTACGCCGCGCGTACGCGCCCACGGCCACTACGACGTTTCGGCACAGCGCTACACCCTGACCCTGAGCCAGCATTGCCCGGCCACCCCCGATCAGCCCCACAAAGAACCCTTTGTGATCCCGCTCTCCCTCGGGCTCATGTCCAGCAGCGGCCGAGAACTCGTTCCCAGCCAGCTGGAGGTGTTGACCCAGGCCGAGCAAACCCTGGTTTTCGACAACATCACGGAGGCGCCCGTGCCTTCTTTGTTGCGCGGGTTCAGCGCCCCCGTGGTGTTGCAAACTGAACTCTCCGACGCCCAGTGGCTGACGCTGCTGGCCCACGACACCGACCCGTTCAACCGCTGGGAAGCCTCCCAGCGCCTGTGCCTGAATGCAGCCCTGCAAGCCTTGCAACAGCCCACCATTCCTGCAGAAGTTCTCTCTGGTGACTGCATCGAAGCCTTGCGCTCGGTGCTGCACCATCCGCAGCTGGATGCGGCCTTCAAAGAGCTGGTGCTGACCCTGCCCAGTGAAACCTACATCTCGGAACAGCTGGACGTGGTGGATCCGCAGCGCGTCCATGCGGTGCGCGAACACATGCGCGCACAACTGGCCCATGAGTTGCACGCCGACTGGGCACTGACCTATGCGCACCACAGTGACAATGGCAGCTACCGCGCAGACCCGCTCAGCACAGGTCGCCGAGCCCTGGCCGGACTGGCGCTGTCACAGCTGTGCCTGCAAGCCGTCAAAACCCACGACGACATCTGGCCCGGCAAGATCTACCAGATCTTCAAGGACGCGGGTAACATGACCGACCGCTTTAATGCCTTGTCGGCTTTGGTCAGCAGCGGCCATCCGCTGGCCGCCCCTGCACTAGAGCGTTTCCATGCCCAATTCGCCAACGAGGCCCTGGTCATCGATAAGTGGTTTGCCCTGCAAGCCGGTGCTCCCGACCGTCAAGGCCATGTCTTGCCGCTGGTGCGCCAATTGATGCGCCATCCCGATTTTTCGATGCGCAACCCCAACCGCGCACGCAGCCTGATCTTCAGTTACTGTAACGGCAACCCGGGGGCTTTCCACCGCGCCGATGCGTCGGGCTATGTGTTTTGGTCAGAGCGCGTCCTGGAGCTGGACGGATTCAACCCGCAAGTAGCCGCCCGCCTGGCTCGGGCACTGGACCGTTGGCGTCAGCTGGCCGAGCCCTACCGCACCGCGGCGCATGAAGCCCTCTCACGCGTGGCGGCCAAATCCGATTTGAGCAATGACGTGCGTGAGGTGGTCTCCCGCGCACTGGCTGAAAGGAACTGAACCATGACCGTGTCCCTCTCTCGTTATCTGGTGGAACAACAACGCGCCAAAGGGCATATTCCCCCCGAACTGCGGCTGTTGCTCGAAGTGGTGGCCCGTGCCTGCAAAAGCATCAGCCAGGCCGTCAACAAAGGGGCCTTGGGTGGCGTGCTGGGCAGCGCTGGCAGTGAGAACGTGCAAGGCGAGGTGCAAAAAAAGCTCGACATCATCGCCAACGAAGTGCTGATCGAAGCCAACGAATGGGGCGGACACCTGGCGGCCATGGCTTCTGAAGAAATGGATGGCATTTACCTGGTGCCCAATCGCTACCCCCAAGGCGAATACCTGCTGCTGTTCGACCCGCTTGATGGGTCCAGCAACATCGATGTCAACGTCAGCATCGGCACCATCTTCAGCGTGATCAAAAAAACAGAAGGCTCAGAAGGCGTCAGCGAGAAAGACTTCCTTCAACCCGGCCATCGGCAGGTGGCAGCGGGCTATTGCGTGTATGGTCCTCAGACCACGCTGGTGCTGACGGTGGGCGATGGTGTGGTTATGTTCACCCTCGATCGCGAGCAAGGGTCCTTCGTCCTCACACAAGAGAGTGTGCAGATTCCGCCTGACACCAAAGAGTTTGCCATCAACATGAGCAACATGCGGCACTGGGATGCCCCGGTCAAACGCTACATCGACGAGTGTCTGCAAGGCAAAGACGGCCCACGTGGCAAGGATTTCAACATGCGCTGGATCGCCTCCATGGTGGCCGATGTGCATCGCATCCTGACCCGCGGCGGCATCTTCATGTACCCCTGGGACAAGCGCGAACCCAACAAACCAGGCAAGCTGCGACTGATGTACGAAGCCAACCCCATGGGATGGCTGGTCGAACAAGCAGGGGGAGCAGCCACCAACGGACGACAACGCATCCTGGACGTTCAACCCTCACAACTGCATGAACGTGTCAGTGTGATCCTGGGGTCGAAGAATGAGGTGGAGCGGGTGACACGCTATCACCTCGAGAGTTGACAACTGCACGTCCGTGCCCTGCACCACCCTTCAACGACTCACCAGTCCACTCAGATCCACAGCTGCAAACGGATGAAGTCAATCAAACGGTGGGTCAATAGCCAAGCAATGTTCTTGCGCCCCGCCTCGATGTAAGCCATACCGCTCAGACCTGGACGCCACCAGGGCTGTGGCGGTCCGAGCAGTTCCACCCTGATCATGAAGTGGCTGCCCTTCTGTCCGACGACCTGCCCAATAGGGACCATCGAGCGCACTTCAAAGGGAATGCCTCGATCGGGTTCACTCAGCAGTCGCAAGATGCCGCGGGCATTGGGTTCAATAAACCGCACCTCGCGCTCAGGCAGGCTCAGTGTTGCGTACAAACCCTCGACACGGGCTACCCGGAACAACCGTTCTCCCTGTCGCACCGGTTGACCGGACAGATCGCGGCGATCACCCTCGACCACCACGCCATTGAAAGGAGCCTTCACACTGGCATGGTTCAACTGGAACAGCACCTTATCCAATCGGGCCTGGGCTTGCGAAACCCGCGCACGTGCAATCTCGACCTCGGCGATTTTGCTTTGCGCCCGGGCCAAGTCTGCTTCAGTTTCAAAGCGCTTGAGATCAGCGCGGGCTTCGGCTTCCTGCAGAAACAACTCGCTCACGTCCAATGATCCCAATTCATCGCCCATGCGAACCTCATCGCCCATGGACACGCGAACTTTGGCCACGTAACCGTCAAACGGAGCGCTGATGATCTGGGTGCTGTCGGTTACCAGCTCGGCGTTGGAGTCCAGACGGTGCGGCCACGTGCCGACCAACAAGACCATCAACAGCACCGCTCCCGCGATGACACCCGCCATACGCAATGGTCTATCGGGACCGAGCCAGCGTTGCGCCAGCGTCTGGATCTGCCGCTTGAGTTTGGCGCCCAACCATTGGTCTCGCGCATGCATGTCCGCCAACCAGGGCAGCACCAAATGCATAGCGACCGATACTTGATGCAAATCTCGACTGGAAAGGCCAGCAGCTGCTGAACCCAACAGCACCACTCCATGCGGGGCCTCATCTCCACGGCGCAAAATCAAACTGTGCACCTGCTCCCAATGCATGGTACGAGCCAGACGTTCGTGCGAAAGCATGACGGTGGCATCATCAGGCGCGGACGGATAGGCAATATCGGACTGTTGATCCAGCGACTCCTCCATGGCAGATTCGAACATCTGCACGGTTTCGGCCTTACGCTCAAACCGATCCAGATGGCTGATGGCCCAGGCATGCACATACCCGTTCTCGTGCCAGCCCAGCACGGCCTGATCGCAAGAAAGTAAGGCTACCAGGCCGTTGACCAGGGCAAGAGCCGCCGCACCAGCCTTGTCTTCTTGCATCACACTGGCCACCAGATCGAGCAAACTCAGCATCAAATCGGGGGTGCCGGACTCCTGCTTCTTCAGATCCTCTGACTGCGACACCTTCGAAGAGCCTGAAGGTTCGCTCGGCCAGTCTGCCACCAATTGCGCACGCAACAGTAACTCGTTGAGGCTGGTACGCTCTCTGCCGGGGATTTCGAGTAACGCAAAGGACTCTTGTGCCAGCCCCGTCAGTCGGACACAGGCCAATACATCGCCCTGCTCTGTCGGCTGGGTCGAAAAGCCTTGGTCACGGGCACGAGAAAACAAAGTGCCCCAATGGGTCTGCAATGCCCCCGACTGCATGCTCACAGCTTGTCCAGCTTGCGCCAGCACGGCCACCTCTTCGGCCGACTGCAAGCGCAGCAACACACAGGCACGCGCCCGGCTGAGCGCCATGAAAGCCATCGACAAGCGAGGCCAGAAAGCCTCATCCTGGCTGCCTTGCTGGCGCAACTCTCGGATAAGTTGAAGCACTTCTTGTGCCCCCAGAGGCGCTTGACCTGACACCGGGTTGTTGCTCATACGCTACCCATTTAAAGACTCAGTCGGGCTTTCACGCCGGGACGGATTTTTCGATTTGAATTTGGAATATGCACTCGCATCTCGACCAAACCACTGGCGGCATCTGCAACAGTCGATAGAAAAATGATGCGCCCGGACTGCCGGATCGCTCCACGTGGATCATCAATCGTCACCGGCAAATTTTTACCCACACCCAGACGACTCGCAGCGGTCTGGCTGATATTGATGCGCAACTCAACCACCGTGTCATCCACAAGACGAACCACGGACTCTGTCGGCGTGGCCCATTCACCAGGGTCGACGGTGATACCTGTGATAACACCGGCAATGGGCGCTGTCAGCATGCGCACTTGCTTTTCCTGCTGCGCCAACTCCAACTCCTGGCCTTCTCTGCGTTTGTCTTGCACCAGTTGCTCGCGCCGTGCCTGCACTGTCAGCAACTCCATGCGCAGCTTCATCAACTCCTCGCGACTGATGGCTCCCACGTCCTCGTACAGTTTGTTGGCATCGTTGTACAGGCGCTGGAGGATCGATTGCCGCTCTTCCAATGCCTGCAATTCGGCCTGACTTTCAAGAATCAACCGGCGTCGAGTGACTTCGATGTTTTGCAACTCCGAATCCAGCTCCAGCAGCGTTTGACCGGCCTGAACGCGATCACCAATGCGAATATGAATTTTGCTCACCACGCCCGCGACTTTCACGCTCAAGGTCAGGTCTTTGTAGGGATAGGTCAGGCCGATGAACTCCTGCGCCCACACGTGCGATGTGTGCCCGCACAACAAGCCTAGCATCAGGACAGATCGACACGCCCACCCCACCAGGATTTGATTGAATTTCATGCCACCCCCTTGGCAGGACCATGGGTCTGCGATTCAAAGTCATCGGTGAATGACAATTGCTTCTTCATCTGTTCCTCTCGTTGCTGAAGATGTTTGCGCTGACGCCATGAGCGCCATTGGGCATTGAATTGAGCGGCCTGCAGCAGCAGACCAAACGTGAGTTGGCGCAGCGACGCATTGCGTTCGGCGAGGTGTAGCAGCCAGCGCAGATACCAAGGGGTGTGACGTTGAATCAGATCGTCTTGCAAACAGGCAAATGGTTGTGCCATGCCTGGCGCACCCTGACGTCCAGCACGTCCGAATAGCTGCCAATCCACCCGAGCCGACTCATGCGGCTCATACATCAGGACATGCAATCCTCCCGCAACCGAGACTTCTGGCGAGATGGCAATGTCGGTTCCGCGCCCAGCCATGTTGGTGGCAACCGTGATGCGGCCAAAGGCACCCGCCTGGGCAATGATGTCCGCTTCCAGCGCCAGTTGCTTGGCGTTCAACACCTGACAATCGAGTCCACGCTGACGTAGCAGCGACTCCAGGATCTCGCTGTCTGAAATACGCCGCGTCCCCACCAAAATGGGAAAGCGCAGCCGATGCAAGTGTTCGATGGTCTCCAGGAAAGCAAGTTGCTTTTCTTCACGGCTGACGAAATGACGGCAAGGCAACACGCGCAACTGACTGGGTAAACGAGATGGGATAGGAAAAGTCATCAACCCATAAGTCCACCACAGCTCGGTAACGATGCCTTGCAAGGTACCACTGGCACCACTGAGGCGATGGTAACGGCGAAAAAATTCCTGAAAACTCATGCGAGCCATGGTCTTGGAGGGATGGCTGATCTCGACCCCTTCTTTGGCCTCAATGGCCTGATGCAGCCCATAGCTCCAACTGCGGCCGGGCATGGCACGCCCGGTGTTTTCGTCGACGATCACAATTTTCCCCTCATCAACGATGTAGTGTCGGTCGAGCTCGAACAAGTTTTGGGCGGTCAACGCCTGACTGACCAATTCTTTTCGGCGGTGCTCGCCGTGCCACACCGCAGGCAAGGACTGCGCCATGGAAGCCAGACGATCCAGGCCCTCGTCCGTGAACCGCACCTCTCGAAACATACCGTCGATCCAGTAGTCTTGCTCGGGTTCGAGTTGCAGAGCCACCTTTCGCGCTGCACGCACCGCCTCAGCCATCATGGGGTTGGGCTCGGCCGCTGAGATGATCAAGGGGGTGTTTGCCTCATCGATCAAGACACTGTCGGCCTCGTCGACCACAGCCCAATACAGGCCACGCATCACGGGCGTGCGTTGATTCGAGGCCTGCTCGTTTTGCAGCACTCCAATGCGGCGACGCAGGGGGTCGGTAGCTCCTTGCAAGCTGATCTGGTCGCGCAAGAAATCGGCCAGTAATTGTTTGCCTGTTCCATACACCACATCGGCCGCATAACAACGGGCAAGTTCAGCGGGTTGACTGTCCGGAATGATCGCTTTGACGTCAACGTCACAAAACACAAACAAAGGCTGCATCAACTCGACATCTCGTTGGGCCAGATAGTCGTTGGCAGTCACCACGTGGCAGGGCAGCCCAGACCAGCCACACAGCACGGCCACCAGCGCGACAGCGATCGTCTTGCCTTCACCCGCGGCCATTTGCAGCACGTACCCCTCATGCATGGCCACTGCAGCCAGCAACTGCACCGGGTAAGGGGTTTTACCCAGGCAACGCTCGGCAGCCAGCGCAATATGCGCCAGCGCCTTGGCGCGCAAATCGTCCTGGTCGGAACGTATACGTCCGGATGCGCGACGACGCAAAGACTGCTTGAAACCATCCAGCGCAGCACGCAACTCATCATCCGACAAGTGTCCCAGTTGTGATTTGATCGACAGCAGGCCATCCAGCTCGGTGCGCAAGCGACGTTGATTGTGGCGACTCAGCTGGCGTAACACCGCCACCCAATCCCCCCAGTGATGCCCAGACTGACGCACCTGTTCACGCGGCGGATGCCAGCGAAAAGCCTCTGCTCTGGATGCCGAGGGTGTCGTCACAGCTGATACCTCTTTTGCATCAACTGCATGAACGCTGTGCGCAACTGCATCCACAAAGTTTGTCCCGGCAACTCGATGCGTATCCAACCTGTCACTCCGTGCAGAGCTCGGGCTTGCAACTCGACAGGCAGAGTGGCGTGCACTTCGTAGAACGACTCCAGCGTACGAGTCCCCGAAGGCTCTTCGGTTTTGACTGGCACTGTACCGCCACCCAGCCATCCCAGCGCAGCCGAGGGAAGGTCCTGCTTCTGATAGGGCAGCAACAGAATTTGTCGGGGCTTGATCATATGATCAGCCTGCCCGCTCAATCTCAGCTCTGCCTCGTGTTGGTTTTGCCCAAACAAGCGATTGGCCTGGTCTTGCGAAATGATGGCCGTGAAGCGCAAGGACTGATGGTTGACCAACTCGCCCAAACCCTCTCCACGAGGCAACCAACTTCCCAGGTGGTGGTGCAACTGGGGCGACACCCAGGTGCCATCGTGCTTGGCCTTGACATTCAGTAACGAGCGTCGATACGTGAGCTCTGCCTCGCGTTCGCGAAGGGACTGTATGCGTTTTTGCAATGGTTCGATTTCGCCCGGTGAGCTAACCAGCGCTTTGTTCAACAAAATATCGGTTTCGTGCATTTGCTGACGCACGATCTCCAGATCCCAATCCAGCTCAGGACTGCTGAGTTGCACCAAAGATTCACCCGCTTGCACCTGTTGACCAGACGGGACCAACACCCGCTCCAGACGAGCTCCGCTGGAGGTTGCCATGCGGGTGTATTGGACTGCCTCTACCATGCCAGGCGCACGGATGGTTAACGGAATGGGGACCCAAGCCACAAAGGCCACTGGTAACGCCACCATGGCAGCCACGACAGACACTGCCCGCAGACGATTTCGATACAGCGTAGGCCCACGCAAATGAGCTACCAGCTTTTGAAGGGGCATCACCAGCACCATGAGGAAGGTGGTAAATGCAAAGATCACCCCCAGTGCAAACCACTGATCGGCAACGAAGGTCACAATGCCAAACATGATCAGCATGCGGTACACGAAACTCAGCAAACCGTAAGCGGTCATCCACCACCATTCGCGGCTGTCACGCGCGGGAGACTCCGCCGCCTCGGTCCCTAGCAAATATTTATCCGCCAGATAAAACCACTGCTGCGAGGCCTTCTGATAGAGGTTTGGAATGTCCAGAAGATCCGACAGCACATAATAGGCATCGAAACGCAAGAGCGGATTGCCATTGAAAATCAGGCTAGAGACCGAGCCCAGTAACATGACATTGAACGCCAGGCTGTTGATCAGGCCGGGACCGGTGAAGCCCCAGACGATAGCGCCCAGAGCCGCCAGAAAGAGTTCAATGATGATCCCAATCGCCCCCACCAGGGCTCGGGCGTGTTGGCTTCTGAAGGCCCAGCTGCCGGTGGCATCCACATAAGGCAACGGCACGAAGACCAGGAACATCAGACCCACTGTGTGAACTTCACCGCCGAATTTCTTCACGGCAAAGGCGTGGGCCATTTCATGCAAACCTTTCATGACGGCCATGCAAAGGTACAACCAGAACAAATTGTTGATCGTGAACAGGCCTTGCGTGTGCTGGGCAAAGCCATCTGCATTCACTGCCGCCACGCCAAGGCCCACCATCATGGTCAACAGCATGATGGCCAGGGGCCACCAATTGACCAAGCGTTCGACCCAGTGACGGTGCCTGTTCAGCCAGTCGTTGGGGTCCCACAGGGGCACACGCAAGTACAAAAACCCAAGCAGTTGTGACTTGAATTCGCGTTGTTTGAAACTGCGATAGCGCTCGAAAATAGCCCCCCCATCCGCTCGGCTGCGATAGTGCAACAGATTGGCATGGTGCAATTGGGACAACACCATCATCACCTCTTCCTGTCCTGGTGCCAGTTCAGGGAACTCATCCAGACAGGTTCTCCAGACCTCATCCACCGTCCGATCGGACGAGAGGCGGCTGACAAAAGCATAGGCCTGAGGACTGATGCGGAAAAACCGCTGCGTGTAGGCGTCTCGCAACACATACCAGTCATTGCCGCGGAAGCGTTGTTTGTGCACCCCCACCGTGGGCAGCAAACTGAGCCGGGCCTTGGCCACCTTGTACCAGGACTCGCTGAAGGTGCTGCTCATGACAAGCCCTCCGTCAATGGTCTGGGTCTGTGCTGCCAAGGCACACGAGCAGCCATTTTTCTGCTAAGGTGAACCTCATTGAAGAATCCGCTTCTCACGGTGCCATGTATCCCGAAACCCTGTATTTTCAACAAAACCGCTTTCTGGTATTGACCGAAGTGCTCGATGCGCAGACCTGCGAAAGACTGACGTCCCACATGCACAGCTTGCATGCACAAGGGCGGCTGGTCCAGGACCAGCAGTGCCCGTCGAGCCACAGCATCTACCGCGACCCGCAATTCGAAGCCCTGCTCGCTCCGTGGGCTCGTGCCCTGGGTGAGCACATCGGGGTGGAATTGCTGCCGACCTACACCTACTGCCGACTCTACCGCACTGGCGAGGTGCTTTATCGGCACACCGACCGAGAAAGTTGCGAGTTCACTGGCACGATCAACCTCGGCCATGACCCAGGGTCTCTGGCCTGGCCGATTTATCTGACGGGCGACGCGCAAGACCATGACGGACGACGCGTCGATTTGGCCGTTGGCGACATGTTGCTGTTCAAAGGGCAGGAGTTGGAACACTGGCGCCCTGCCTACGTAGGCAAGTGGCAGGTTCAGCTGTTTGCCCATTTCGTCGACGCAAAGGGTCCGTATCGTGACCATGTGAATGACCAACATGTCCACACCAATGCACGTGTGCAAATGGATCGGGCAGCCCCAACCGCGCTCACACCGACTGCCGCGACGTCCACGGTGGCTGCGACCAAGCCGACCGCGCACGCGCCGACCACTGCCTTGTCCGCGCCCGTGATGAAAGTGTCCGCGCTCGCACAAAACACAACGGAACGCGCCCCTATTTTCGATGGGGTGCTGTTGCCCAGTTGGCAAGACACCAGCCCGGGCCCCCTGACCCTGGATCACCAACACAGTGGGCAGTGGACCTTCAGTCCGGAGGAGTGCGATCGCATCCTGGCGCTGACCCAAACACAGTACCCGCGTCAGGGCTTGGTAGGCGTGGGTGGCCAAGGAGTCGTGGATCGTCGGGTACGACATGTTCAACTCTATCCCATTGAACTCGGCGAGAACACCCGCTGGATTTTCGAGAAAATCGCACGTGCTGCCAGCCTGGTCAATGAAAGACACTACCAATTCGAATTGATGGGCATCACCCACGAATTGCAGCTGCTGCGATATGCCAGCGAGGGCAGCCCCGGCCACTACGACTGGCACACCGACTTGGGTGATGGCGCATTTAGCACCCGAAAGCTCTCGGTCAGCATCCCGCTGACGACGGTCGATCAGTATGAAGGAGGCGCGCTGATCATTAACGACAATGGCCGCTTGCATCAGGCCAGCACCACCCCCGGAGAAATGAATTTCTTCCCCAGCTATCAATTGCACCAGGTTCAGCCCGTGACACGAGGTGAACGCTGGTCTCTGGTGGCCTGGATACATGGTCACCGCGGATTTCGCTGAGCTCACGCGCATCATCTCATCGCGCCATCACGCCGTAGCGATCCAGCAAAGTGGCATCGGCCTGGCTCAGTGACATGCGCGCAAGCTCGACCCGGATCTCGCCATCGAGTAAACGCAACCTTGCTTCGTTGAGGTCTTCTTCTCGCTCCAGCACTTGTCGGAACCGGGCACGACCCAGCTCATATTGAGCTCGATCGGCCTCCAGCAGTTTTTCCCGTGTCGCCACATCTTTACGCAATTGCTGCGCCTCTCGCTGTGTTAATTGAAGCTGCTGCCAGCGAGTCATCACGTCGTTGCGAATCGAGTTGCTGGCCGCTTGTAATTCCATGTCGGCTCGTTCTGCCTTGAGCGCCTGCGATGAAGCGCGAGAGCGTGCTCGATCATTGCCGATGGGCACTTCTAAACCCAACTGCACCGACCAGCCTGGATAAATATTCAGAAAGGACTGACGAAAAGCGGTTTGCCCCACCTGCGCCAGGCTGTTGCGGTTGTAGCCCACTTCCAGACTGAGATCAGGGTTCACTTGGTTGCGGGCAAAGTTGAGTCGCAATTGCTCTTGACGTTGACGCGTAAGCGCCATCTGATACGAAGGCCAAGTTTCCACCGGGCGCTGCAATCGTTGCTCGAGGTGAGCATCTTCCGGCGCTTCCAGTTGGATCTGGATCTGTGGCTCAAAGCTCACTTCGGCATGGTCAAAGGGCGCCAAGCTCAGCATGCTGCGCAATCGAGACTGAGATTCCAGACTGGCCCGCTCAGCCCGAACCAGTTCGGTCTGACGAGAGGTCAGTGCGATGTCCGCATCCAGCAACTCGGTGCGCGGGGCAAAGCCACCCTCCACCCGTCGCGCCACCATTTGTCCCAGTTTTTGCAGCGTATCCACCGAGATTTTTCGCACCGATTGACCACGCAAGGCACGATGCAACTGCCAGTAGGCCGTCAAACCCTCACTGGCGGCAGATGTCAATTCATTGACCAGCCGATGCCGCTCAAAGGCGTAATCCAGCTCTTGCAACTGCAAATCGATTTCGGTCACTGCCCGACCAGCACCCCGCAACAAGGGTTGCTTGAAGTTCAACGTCAAAATCCCACGGTTTTCCATCTTAGACGCGTCCAGCAACAAGTTGCTTTCGCGGTAACGCAGCAGATGAGACACTTCCAGCTGTGCGCCGGTGGGCATCTTGAAAGTAAACCCGTTTTCAACGCTGCGCGAGTTCTCCAGGTTTTCGGTCTGCTTGCCAGACAGCTGGTCCAGCACGACGTACTCGTCGGTGCTGCGCGGACGTTTACTGTCATCGACACGGGCCTTGGTACGAAAGATAGGGTCATACAGCGCCTGCTCGGCCTGCATCAATTGTTGTGAGGAGTTGGTCTGCAAACGGGCCGACACCGCCGACAGGTTGCTCACGGCAATCCATTGCACCAACTGTTCTGCAGTGAGAGGTACCATCCCCGCGCGAGGGACTGGCATGGTGGGGGTTTGCGCCATCAAGGGAAGTGGCACGAAAAAGCAACCCAGCCATGCAACCGTCACGCGGCTGCGTTTAAAAAATTTCACCATGGACTCAAGGCTTCTTGTTACGGACCAATACCAGCGACTGAGGAATTGACAAATCCGCGATCTGGATCTGGTACTTCGAATCGGTGGCGCTCTTGGTGCTGTCCAAGAAAGTGAACACCCAAAGCTTGTTGGAGGTCGTGTTACGGTAGTCGGGGTCTGGCGTATTGGTCCAGAAATTTCGATTGGCCAGGGCCAGGTTGAAATCGCAGTTGACACCGTTGACACTGACCGATTCATTCACACAATCGAAGCCACGGGGCAGCAAACTGGACAACTCCTTGTAGTTGGGAATACGCCAATCGCTATAAATATTGTCGTTCACACTCGTATCCTTGTTCAACTCTTCAAGGAACAAGTACGCTTCGAGATAGTTGAAGGTGCGAGTGCTGGGGATCATGTACCACTCGAGTTGCGTGCTGGGCTGGGACTGTGCCGTCGCAACCCGAACGATATTGCCTGTGTCGGCACACTCCAACTTCGCCGTCGAGATATCCAGGTGGTATGACTGTCCAGCCGTCAAACATTGAGCCGAAGGTGCAGAATCCATGATGACCACCTGGTAGGCCGTATTTCCAGTGTTGGTTTTGTCTGGTGGGGCAAACCCGAAACGAGGGAAAGCGATCGTCATCACCTTGGCATTGGAGGGCTGATCCAAATCAAGAATAGAGGACAACTCATACACATCCGGACGACGCCAAGTGTTGGCCGCTATACCGCACAAATCCTGATCCACATTGGTTTCATCCAGACGCCACAACAAGCCCGTCACGTTGTCTCTTGTACAGGCCCATTGCCCTATGCCTGATCCTACATCGGTGGTCGCCTGGCTGGCACAAGGCGCAACTGGTCGAGTACCCGAAGTAGAGGTGATGCACATCTTGGTGAAGTCAAAGCCACGGGTGCCTACGGTGCTGGTATTTTTGGTCAAACGGGCTGCCAGTGGATCTCGACCAAATCCACCATCAAGTCCCAGCAGTGTGGCACTGCTGCCGGTGTCGTTGACCACCGTCTCGATACAGTAAATGGCCAGCGTGCTCAAACTGGTCGGGTTGACCACCTTGCAAATCTGCTTGTAGGGATGCTTTTCAACGCTCATGTTCACGCTCTGATTGGGAGGCAGCGTAAACGTGGCGGGCAACTGAGTGGTCGCGTTAAAGGGGATTTTGATCAGTGGACCACTGGACGTGCCTGAGGCATTGAGCACCAACTCACGCACTTGGCCATCGGTAGACGTGGCGGAAGGCAGTGTCAGGTAGACGGGGACCCTCACATCGCCCGATCCACCGCCGCTGCCGCAACCAGACAGGCCAAAAGCGACCAGAAACAGTCCGCTGGCCCAGTGAGAAATCCCAAGTTGTTTGAGGGCGTTACGCATGCTATTCATTCCTTAGGGGTTGTCGGTTTATCGATTCACAGGGTCAGATGCTCTGACCAAAGATCGAAGTAAAAATCGGAGGTGGCGCTGCCCGAACTGGACAGCGGAATGCCATATTTGGTCAGCAAGCTGGTCAAACCCTGGGTGTCATTGAGCACCGACGTCAGATCCAGCACACGCTGATTCAAGGCTTCCTGGGAGGTCCCATTGGATGAACTTCCTGTCTGGCTGCTCGAACTGGAGTTCGAGTTGCTGTTGCTGATCGCTGCCTGTGCATCGCGCCAGGCCTGAATTTCCGCGGCACGACTCGTGATCTGCGTTTGTACCGTGGGTACTGTTTGCGTGTAGACGTCGTTTGTCACCGTTGGCTGCTGGATAGTGACCGCTGGTTCCGTGGGCGTGGGTCGGTCTCTCATACGCCAGACATGAGCTGTGCTCACCGCAGTGTCTTTCATCGCGATCTGTCCCTGGCTGTTGATCAACAACTGCTTTTGCACCGCTCCTTGTGAACTCACCGAGGTCACCAGGGTCCTGTTACCCGGGATGGTTTGAACCGCCAACTGCTCGCCCTGGGGCGCCACACCGTTCAAGAGCCCATCTTTCAGGTTGACCAAGATCAACTGATCCGTCGGCACATCCGTGTTGTTGCCTGCGTAATACAACGCAGAGGTGTCGATATTGGGCGCACCGATGGACAAAGAGGTGCGAACATCGCCACCCAGCTTCAAGCCGACTTCGTGGGCCGTGACGGAACGCAGAGACAGGTTGGTGCTCTGTTCAAGGTAAACCACCCCAGTACTGCGATCAGCGCTTGCAGACAGCTCTGTGACCTCCGTGCGCAACGCCTGGCTGGCAGTGCCCACCGAACCCCCTGCAGTCAATTCCAGCACCTTGGCCACCAAGGTTTCTCCGCTGGCCTGGGTGATGTTAAGACCAGCTTGCACTCTGACTTGGGACTGGGCCAAATTCAAACCCGACAACACCACAGAGCCCGGCAGAGACAATTCCAGAGCGGAATTCGCTGCGGTCAGAGAAATGCCTGTCAGTGCGCCAGTGCTCGACTGCTCCGCCACCGCGTTCGGTCCGACGCGATAGACCTGTACATCCACCGACCCCAGCGTCAAATCGCCCAGGTCTTGTACGTAGATGCCGCCAGCCGTGGCCTGTGCCGCCAGTGTGTCGATCTGGACATCCAAACCCTGAGCAGCCGTTCCCACGCCGGTCCCAGCCCACAGCCTCAAGCCCGCAGCCACCACGTCCACCGACGTGTCTCCCGCGTCCAGCACGCTCCCCGCCGTTGCCGTCACGCTCACGTTCCCACTCGTCGACACCCCGCTGATCGTCGCGTCCTGCCCCGCCTGCACCCGGATCGCCCCGCTTGCACTGGACAACCCGCTGCTCCCCGTCAGCGTCACCGACCCCGCCGCTGCCTCCACGTCCACCGTCCCCGTCGTCCCCGTCTTGATCTCCCCCTGCGCCGCCAGCGTCACGTCCTTGCCCGCTCGCACGCTCACATGCCCGCTCGTGCTCTTCACGTCCGCATTCACCAGCACATCCGCGCTCGCCCCTTGCGCCTGCACCAGCACATTGCCGCTGCCATGCGC